>MTKZ01000579.1_pt1 | contig 90672 bp, 69 predicted proteins | sample 1042781 | NCBI WGS metagenome assembly MTKZ01 (sample SAMN06212207, study PRJNA360539) | anaerobic digester metagenome | biome: Wastewater treatment plant; material: sludge; isolation source: anaerobic digester fed with sludge from wastewater treatment plant | place: Denmark: WWTP Viborg ... | reverse complement strand
CAAAAAACTCCAAACGCCCGGAGCGGTGCAAATATAGAAATTTTTTCGAAATCACTTCATAACCCACAGTCGGAGATCACAAACAATTTTGTAACTTTGAACTGCCTATAACAACATTACAATGGAACCGAAGAAATCAGAAAAGGCAAACCTCGAGAACAAGAAATCCATGTTCATCCAGGTAGGCCTTATAGTTGCCCTTCTTGTCTGCCTCGGTGCAATGGAATGGACCAGCGGCCAGAAAAAAGATTCGGCCTTCGCCGGAATGACCGAGGAGGCAATCGAGGAGGAACAGATCCCCGTAACGGAAGAAACTCCCCCCGAAGAGATGCCCCCGCCTGAAGTGACTGTCACTGACCTCTTCGAAATCGTCGAAGACGACGTGGTCATTGACAATGAGGTGAAATTCGAGGATGATGAAACATCCGAAGACAAAGTGGTTGAAATTTACGCCCCTGTCCTCCAGGCAGAGGAGGAAGAGGTGGAAGAGGAAATATTCGTCATCGTTGAAGATATGCCCAAATTCAAGGGCGGTGACATTAACAAGTTCCGCGAATGGGTCCAGAAACGGGTCCGCTACCCCGAACTGGCAGCCGAAAACGGAATCCAGGGAAGAGTATTCATCACCTTCGTGGTTGAGACAAACGGCAACGTCAGCAACGTTACAATCTCCCGCAGCGTCGACCAGCTCCTTGACGAAGCCGCCAAGGAAGCAGTGATGGCATCACCCAAATGGGAACCCGGCATGCAGCGCGGCCGGCCGGTGAGGGTGAGATATTCAATCCCCATCATATTCCAGCTGCAATAATCTGACGTAACCAGCGTTAAATATAAACCCCGCCTTCAATAAGAACAGCGGGGTTTTTTAAATCCATTGTTATGAAACGGACCATCGGAATCTTATTTGTTGCAGCCATGCTCATGTCAGGCTGCGGATCGTCAAAAAAACAGCTTGAAACCGGCAACTATGACGCGGCTATTAACAAAGCCGTGGCTGAACTCAGAAAAAAGCCCGACAGCGAGAAGGACATCGAAACCCTCGAACGGGCAATGAACATCGCCCTCGAACAGGACAACGAACGGATTCGTTTCCTGAAGATCGAAGGCAGAGCCAACGCCTGGGATGAGATCTATGTGATCTATAAAAAGATGAGCGACCGCCAGGCAGCTGTTCGTACCGTAACCCCTATCAGGTACCAGGGGAGAAGCATCGAATGGCCTTACGTTGATTACATGCAGGAGATGGTCATCGCAAAGAAGAAGGCAGCGGACTTCTACTACGCTCACGGCCAGGAACTGATGAAAAACAACACCAAGGACTCATACCGCCAGGCATACGCCGAATTTGCCCGCGCCAGGGAATATGTGGGTGATTACCCGAATATTGACCAGATGATGCAGGAATCACATTACCTCGGCATCAGCCGGGCCTGGGTAACAGTCAAAAACTATTCTGTCATTAAATTTCCCGAGGAGTTCGAGAAGGAACTGCTGGCCCTCGACCTGCCACGGCTAAACAGCGAATGGGTGGAATACTACACCACCATACCGAACAATGATACCCAGATCGATTACCAGATCAATATCAACCTTCGCACCATAGCTGTCAGTCCCGACAGGCAGTTCCAGCGCGATACCCTTATGAAGGCAACGGTTGAGGACGGCTTTGACTATGTCAAGGACACCAGGGGCAACGTGATGAAGGATTCGCTTGGCAATGACATCAAGGTAAAGAAGTTCAGGGAGCTTCAGTGCGCCCTCATCCAGACGGTACAGGTCAAGGAATGTGTCATACAGGGCGATGTTGAGATGCTTTCTCTCTATCCCGAACGTACCATTAAAAAGGAGCCTATCGGAGCAAGGTCAGATTTTGAACATATCTCAGCCAGGGCAATAGGCGACGTAAATGCACTGTCAGCGGAGCAGAAGAAAATGCTGCAGTCACAGCCGGTTCAGTTCCCTCTGGATATAGACATGGTCATTATGTGCAGCGAAAATCTTAAGACTGCCATCAGGGGCTTCATGGAGGCCAACAGGAGGTATATTAACTAGATTGTATTATTTTTGACGCCCCGGCCCTGAAAGACCGGGGCGGTTTCTTTCCGTCACTTTTGTTACGGTATGACAGCCGCCCTAAGGCTACTGAGTCAGGGGAGCTCTTACCGGCTGCATAAGCCGGAAGAGCAGGGAATAATACTAACTGAATAACCTTCTGAAAAATAGAAAGAGCGGTATTGATAGGGGTCATCACCCCGGAGATCAGCGAGGCCAGCGCCCGCGATTACCTTGACGAGCTTGCGTTCCTGGCAGAGACGGCCGGAGCCGTGCCGGTCAGGAAGTTCCTGCAGCGCGTTGAACATCCCAATCCAAGAACCTTTGTCAACAAGGGGAAGATAGAGGAGATAGCTGCCTTTATTGCTGCCGGTGAGATCACACTCGCAATCTTTGACGATGAGCTCACCCCAAGCCAGATACGCAATATTGAAAAGGATCTCAACTGCCGCATCATCGACCGCACCAACCTCATACTTGACATTTTTGCGGGAAGGGCCCGTACCTCGCATGCCCGAACCCAGGTGGAGCTGGCTCAGTACCAGTACCTTCTCCCGAGACTCACCGGCATGTGGACTCACCTCGAACGGCAGCGGGGAGGTATCGGATTGCGAGGACCGGGTGAGACTGAGATTGAGACCGACCGCCGTATCATCCGTGACAAGATCACGAAGCTCAAGGAGCAGCTCAAGAAGATCGACACCCAGATGAACACCCGCCGCAAGGGGAGGGAAAAAATGGTCAGGGTTGCCCTTGTCGGTTATACCAACGTCGGGAAATCGACCCTGATGAACCAGATCAGCAAGACTGACCTGTTTGCGGAAAACAAGCTCTTTGCCACTCTTGACACCACAGTGAGGAAGGTGGTGCTGGGCAACCTGCCATTCCTGCTTTCTGACACGGTGGGTTTCATCCGTAAGCTGCCGCATGACCTGGTGGAGTCGTTCAAGTCAACCCTCGACGAGGTCAGGGAGGCCGACCTGCTGCTTCATGTCACTGATATTTCTCATCCCGGTTTCGAAGAGCAGTTGGCTGTGGTGAATGCCACCCTCCGGGAACTGGGGTCGCTCAACAAGCCGACTATTCTTGTCTTCAACAAGACAGACCTGTTCACTTTCACCCGGAAGGATGAAGATGATCTTACCCCGTTGAAGCGCGAGAACCTGTCGCTCGAAGACCTGAAGAAGACATGGATGGCGGGTGCTGCTGACCAGCAGACAGTATTCATCTCAGCCAAAAAGCGTGATAATCTTGATGAGCTGAGGCGGATGCTGTACGCGGAGGTAAAAAAGATTCACGTAAAGCGTTACCCCTACAATGATTTCCTGTTTGAGTCTGAGGAGCCTGTCATTTAATCAGGTTCGCAGACATCATGTATTCAGCTATCTGAACCGCGTTGGTTGCAGCGCCCTTGCGTATGTTATCAGCCACAACCCACATGTTGAGGGTCTTCTCCTGCGAGAAATCGCGCCTGATGCGTCCCACAAACACCTCGTCATGGTCATGAGCCGTGAGCGGCATGGGGTACTTGTTCTGTGAGGGATCATCATACAGCACCACACCGGGGGTTGAGGCAAGCAGCGCTCTCACCCTGTCAAGGTCGAATTCGCGGGCAAACTCAATGTTTACAGACTCTGAATGCCCTCCCGTCACCGGGACTCTTACGGCCGTGGCGGTGACCCGTATCTCTTCATCGTTCAGTATCTTGCGTGTTTCGTTCACCAGCTTCATCTCCTCCTTCGTGTAGCCGTTGTCAAGGAAGACGTCGCACTGTGGTATACAGTTAAGGTCGATGGGGTAGGGATATGCCATTTCACCGCTCAGCCCGCGTCTCTCGTTTTCAAGCTGTGTCTTGGCCCTGATGCCGGTGCCGGTCACTGACTGGTAGGTTGAGATCACAAGCCGCCTTATGCCGTACTCCCTGTGAAGGGGAGCGATGGCCATCAGCATCTGTATGGTAGAGCAATTGGGATTGGCAATAATGCGGGTTGCTGAAGTGATTGCAGCAGCGTTTATTTCGGGTACCACCAGCGGTATACCCTTCTCCATTCTCCATGCGGAAGAGTTGTCAATTACCGTGGTGCCATTTTCGGCGAAGACAGGAGCCCACTCCTTTGAAACCGATGCACCGGCGGAGAACAGCGCCACGTCAGGAACAGCCTCAACGGCTTCCATCACGCTAACCACCTTTGCCGGTTTGCCCCTGAATATCACCTCCTTGCCGGCTGAACGCTCCGATGCTGCCGGAAAAAGCCTGTCAACCGGAAATTGTCTCTCTTCGAGAACTTTCAGCATCATTCTGCCAACCATCCCGGTTGCACCGACAACTGCTACTTTCATTTCTTTCGTTTTTAAAAAAATTGTACGAACTTTATAAAGAGAAAAGTGCGACAAATTTAATCGTTTTTTAGTCCCGCTGCATGAAAAAGATTATACTGTTGCCGCTATTGCCATTGTATCTGTCTGTTACGGCACAGACCGGCAGTGCTGCCTTTCCTTTCCCGGTCACAGGCGGCATTGTCATTTCCGAGATAATGGCCGATCCCACCCCGTCACGAGGCCTGCCTGAACGCGAGTATCTCGAGATATTCAGCCTGAGCAGGGATACCCTCGAACTTAAGGGGATCATGCTCATCGCAGGGAATGACACTGCGTATCTTCCTGAAGGTGTGGCCGCTCCCGGAGAGCTGATCATACTGTGTTCCACCGGAAGCAGGGCTGACCTTCTTCCGTTTGGAAGGGTCATGGCTGTGAAATCGTTCCCTTCGCTGAATGACGCCGGGGAGCTGATAGCCCTGCGTACCCCTGGCGGCTCCCTGGTACATTCGGTCAGCTACAGCCCGGAGTTCCTGGGTGACGGACCCCGCTCAGGCGGAGGCTGGTCAGCAGAGCTCACCGACACTGACAATCCGTTCCACGAGCCTGATGCCTGGAGTCCCTCGACGGATCCATCAGGAGGCACACCGGGAAGGGTAAATTCAACCGTCACGGCAGTTGCAGACACGAGATGCCCTTCGGTAATCGCTGCCTGGCCTCAAACGCCCGGGGTGGTGGCAGTGCTTTTTGACGAAACAATTATCCTGGAGGAATCCGGGCCATGGCTGGCCGACGGCATTGAGACCATGCCTGCATTATCAGGCGATCCCGCTGACCGCACCCTTCTTGTGACCCTGGCAGGGGAGATTGACCCGGGTACTGTTCTGACCCTGCAGATCCCCCCGGGGCTGACCGACTTTGCCGGGAATCAGCCCTGTACAGGCGATATCAGAACAGGTCTTCCTTCTGGTCCTGCGCCGGGTGAGATCATGTTCAATGAGCTAATGCCTGACCCTTCCCCCGGATGCAGTGAATACATGGAGCTGTTCAACAATTCGGGGAAGATATTTGACCTGTCCGCCCTGTTGCTTGCCGGAAGCAGCAAGGGGGCGGCAACGGCCATTACCGGCCTGCATCGTCAGCTTCTTCCCGGAGCTTTTGTGGCTCTCACTACAGGTAGGGAGGATTTCGCTTCGGTCTACCCCTGTGCCGATGAAAAGTCAGTGTTCCGGGCTGATCGGCTGCCTGCGCTGCCTGATGACGGCGGCACCCTGGTGCTCTATGACAGGAGCCTCAACGTCATCGACCGGGTCGACTTCAGTCCCGGCATGCATATGATCTTTCTTTCAGGAACCGAAGGGGTGGCGCTAGAGAAAGTCTCACCCGGCATGCCATCTGATGTTGCGTCCGGCTGGCATTCAGCCTCCGGCGTATGTGGTTTCGGCACTCCGGGAGCGCCAAATTCAGTTTTAACCGGAGATACAGGTGAATCAGGCGGTCTCTCCCTCTCTACAGGCAGGATTTCGCCTGACGGCGACGGATTTGAGGATGTGATCTCGGTGGGTGTTTTCCCGGGAGGGGAGGGGAATGTCATTACTGTGACGGTATTCACTGACCGGGGTTATCCGGTAAGGCGGCTGGCTGAGAAGGTCACTGCTGATGCAGGAGCACAGTTCGTCTGGGACGGGGTGTCGGACAGCGGTGCCAGGCTGCCGGCAGGATTATACATGATAATTGCTGAGTCATTCAATACTGCCGGCTCATCGCGCAGGTGGAAAAAGGTATGTGCCCTGCTTTACAGGTAACAGTAATACAATCAATGACATATTTGCAGATCAGAGAGCTGCGATGAGCTCTTTCATGATCCTTGTCATCTTCTCTTCGCTGTGTTCTGCCGCTGCCTGGACCGATTCATGAGTGGTGTACTCGATCTTCCCTTCAACGCCCAGGTCTGTGATTATGCTGACGGCAAACACCGGGATGCTCATATGCCTGGCAGTGATAACCTCCGGCACTGTTGACATACCAACTGCGTCTGCCCCGATGATCCGGAAGAACCTGTATTCGGCAGGAGTCTCAAAAGTCGGGCCTGTGGTCGAGAGATATACTCCACTGGTGACAGGTATATTCAGTCCTGTGGCAATCGCCTTTGCCTTCTCAATGAGCTTTTTGTCATAGGGTTCACTCATATCCGGGAAGCGGGGACCGATGCGGTCATCATTGGGGCCGATCAACGGATTGTCAACAAGGCATATATGATCGTCTATTATCATGATATCGCCAATCCTGAAGTTCGGGTTGACTCCACCTGCTGCATTGGAGAGGAACAGCGCCCTGATGCCCAGTTCCTTCATGACCCTGATGGGGAATGTAACCTGTTCGGAGCCGTATCCCTCGTAATAATGAAAGCGTCCCTTCATGGCAACCACCTTCTTGCCACCGAAATCGCCATAGATGAGCTTGCCGGCATGGCCCTGAACCGTTGAAACGGGAAAATCGGGAATATCCTTGTAGGGGATTTCAACCTGGATGTCAATCTCTGCCGTCAGACCGCCCAGTCCTGTTCCTAAAACAATGCCGGCATCAGGATCCTTAATCCCTTTTGAAGCCAGGAATTCAGCGGTTTTGATAATCTTTTCCAGCATATGAGTAAACTTTATTTAGAAATAGTTCTTCATCTTCAATGAATTGCACCCTGACGGGCAGGTAATGTAACGCCTGCCTGACATGGTCTGCAATATTAGTGATTTCTTTTAACCTGACGCCATCCTTGGCAGTGGTTACGATTATTTTGTCTGGCCCGCTCATTGCATTGAAGGCAGAGGTTATTCTGCCGATATCTGCGGTGTTGTAAGCGTGGTGATCGGGGAAGGCAAGATGGTTAACGTGACCTGCGATGCTCCCGAGGTATTCTTCCAGTGGTGCCGGGTTGGCTATTCCTGTCACAAGGAGCACGGATGTGGTTCGCCGGATCGCGCCTGCGCTTTCGCTGTAAAGGTGAAGGGGCCGCCCGTAAGCGAGGGAGGTAAAGAAAATGGTCTCGCATGGACCTGCTGCAATCAGCTCTCTCCTGATCTCCTCCCTGACAGATGGTGAGGTCACTTCAGGAGTTTTGGTCACAATTACCGCATCGGCCCTTCTGACGGCTTTTATATGCTCGCGCAGCATCCCCAGGGGCAGCAGACGGTCACGTGTCATCAGCCTGTTGAAGTCGGTAAGTATGATATTCATTCCGGCTCTGACTGCCCTGTGCTGAAAGCCGTCATCAAGGATCACAACCCTGGTACCGGGGTCTGTCAGCATGATTTCCCTGATGCCGTTTACCCTGACACGGTCAACGAAGACCTGTGCCTGAGGAAGGCTCCGTGCCATCAGCAGCGGCTCGTCTCCTGAGGCGGCGGTGGTACTGTCAGCGGTGACCCTCATGAATCCGCGGCTCCTGCGCAGGTACCCGCGGCTGAGCACGGCCACAGAGCCCGGTGATGAAAGTTTTTCAGCCAGGTAAATCACATGCGGTGTCTTGCCCGTACCCCCGGCTGTGATATTCCCCACGCAGATAACCGGAACGCTGAATGAATGGCTCCGGAAGATACCGAGGTCATAGAGCCTGTTCCTCACTGCCACGGCCATGCCGTAGATCTTTGAAACGGCCCACAGGAAAAGCTTCCCCGGCATTATCATCCTAGCGGATTTCCAGGTAGTATGGCATTGCAGCCTGTATTCCTCCGGAGGAGATGATGTCCTTCAGGTCGAAGTAATACCTTGAGACTTCTCCCAGTTCCTGGCGGATGGCCTTCGCCCTGATACCGCCGGCAAGTTCCTTCAGCAGCTTTGTATAAAGGTCTGCGCTCTCCGGCTTTTCTATAGTTCTGTATTCCTCCAGCCCGGCAAGGGTGGCAGCTTCACTGATTGCGTCCCTGAGCCCGCCGAACGAGTCGACAAGGCCGATGGGAATTGCGTCGGCGCCGCTCCAGACGTGGCCCTGTCCTATGCTGTCAACTGCAGGCTGGCTCATCTCGCGGCCTGCGGCAACCACACCGGTGAAGGTGTTGTATGTCCGTTCCACATTGTCCTGAAGGGCATCCTTTTCAAAGGCACTGAGCGGACGGGTCAGCGAAGGTGAGTCAGAGTGTGCGTTTGTGCGCACCACATCGGAGCTTATTCCCAGCTTCTTGTCAAGGAGTGTCTGTGCGTTGGGGATAAGGCCGAAGACGCCTATCGATCCGGTTATGGTAACGGGTGATGCAATTATCTTCCGCCCGGCGGCAGCGATATAGTAACCTCCGCTGGCGGCATAGTTGCCCATGGAGACCACAACAGGCTTGACTTTGTCAGTCAGCTCCACTTCACGCCATATCTGGTCGGAGGCTATGGCATTGCCGCCGCGCGAATTGACCCGGAAGACGATTGCCTTTACAGTGGAGTCTAGCCGGAGCTTGCGAAGCTCCTCCGCATACCTGTTGCCGCCGATGTTTGTATCATCGCCTTCACCCATGACTATGCTGCCCTCGGCGAAGAGAACCGCTATCTTGTCTTTCCCTGTTACGGTGCTGTGCTTCACGGTAACGTTTGAATACTTTGACATTGAGACATAATTTATCTTCTTGCCACTGTCAATCCCTGCTGCAGTCCTGATACTGTCTTCGAGCTGATCACGATAAATGGTGCCGTCAATCAGCCCGGCGGCGGTCATAAGTGCAGCGTCATATCCCGCAAGTGAATCGGCGAGGCTCATTATCTTTTCGGCGGGTACGCCGCGGGACTCAGAAACCGACTTCACCACATGTTCCCATATCGAGCCCATGTACCCGGATATCTGGAGGCGGTTCTCGTCGCTCAGCCTGTCGAGCATATAAGGTTCCACGGCCCCCTTGAATTTGCCGTGTCTTATTACCTGGACATCAACGCCCAGCTTTTCCAGGGCATCCTTATAAAAGGTGACTTCGGCGGCCAGCCCCTTGAAGTCGAACATTGAGGTGGGGTTGATCCAGATGGCGTCTGCAGCTGTTGAGATGAAATAGCTCTCCTGCATCAGCAAATAATCTGAATAGGAATAGATAAATTTCCCGCTCTTTTTAAATTCAAGCAGTGCGCTGCGCAGCTCGTCAGCTGTTGCCCATCCCGAGGGCATGGTTCCGTTCTCGATCAGAATGCCGCTCACCTTCTCATCTTCAGCTGCCTTCTTCAGGTTACTGAGCAACTCGTTGAGGCCCGGGGTCTGTGTAAAGGACATTGTCACCGGGTCAAGCATTGCCAGCGGATTGCTCTGTGAGCGGTCAGGGATCATAGCTCCGGTCTTTATTACGAGCACTGATTTTTCGGGGATTACCACCGATTTCTTTCCTGCCGCTGCCATCCCGGAGAAGACCGAGAGCATGACCACAAAAAAGAGGATGCTGGTGATAATTATTCCTGCTATAACAGCCAGGACCATTTTAAGGAAGGTTTTCATCTCTGTACTATTGAATTAATTGACCAAATTATAAAAAAAACAGGCATCTTTAAAGGCCTGAACTACAAGTCATGAAATTATCAGCCTGTTCAGAGGTCATCGCGGGCCTCGGAAGCAACCTGGGAGACAGGTATGCAGCCCTTCAGCGGGCGCTGGAGCTGCTCGGGGAGGAGGCGGGAGAGATCACTGCGCTCTCCTCTGTCTGGGAGACCGAGCCATGGGGTTTTGATGCCGATGAAAAGTTTCTGAACATGGTTGCTGTGATAAAGACCAGCCGCAGGCCGGCACAGCTCATGCAGCTTTTCAGGTCAATCGAGGGGCGCATGGGGCGGAAGCGCAGCGGCGGAGGTAAATATGAGTCGCGTATCATTGACCTTGACATTCTCTTATGGGAGGAAAGGGTCATTTCCATTCCCGGGCTTGAGGTTCCTCATCCGAAGATAGCTGACAGGAGGTTCGTCCTGGAACCGCTCTCGGAGGTGGCCCCTGCAGCTGTTCACCCGGTCACAGGGCTGACGGTGGCTGAGATGCTGCAGCTCTGTGCAGACAATTCCGATGTCAGGCTGGCTGCCCGTCAGTTATAAAGAAGGCCGCGGAATCAGCCGTCACCAGGGATGAATCAGGCCGGTTGCCAACCTGGTGCTGTTATGAACCAGCCGGATGCCGGCCGGTTTCACATTGCCCCGTTGTCAGCAAAACTGTAATAATCCTTCCCGGCCACGATAAGGTGGTCAAGCAGCTGGATATCCATCAGCGCACCTGCCTCCTTAATCTTCTGGGTGATGCGGATGTCAGAGTCGCTTGGGCTGGTGTTCCCCGAAGGGTGGTTATGGCAGATGACGAGCCCGGATGCGAGTGTCTCGATCGCTTTTTTCATGACAATGCGTACGTCGGTGACTGTACCGCTTACGCCTCCCTGGCTGATTTTCATCCTGCCTGTCACCCGGTTTGCCCTGTTGAGAAAGAGGATCCAGAACTCCTCATGAGAGAGGTCTTCCATCAGGGGGCTGATAATGCTGAACACGTCGGCTGATGAGCGTATCTGCGGATTATCAGCGGCTTCAGCCATTTTTCGTCGTCGGCCCAGTTCGAGGGCTGCAGCGATGGTGACCGCTTTGGCTTCACCCATCCCTTTGATTTTCCGTATCTCGCCGGCGCTGAGTCTTCCCAGCTGGCCGAGTGAGTTACCGGCCATGGCCAGCAGTTCGCGTGCCAGGTCCAGGGCTGAGTTATTCCTGGTACCTGATCCTATGAGAATGGCTAACAGCTCAGCATCGCTGAGGCTTGAGGGGCCCTTGTTCCAGAGCCGTTCACGGGGCCTGTCCTCGACAGCCCAGTCTGTGATCTTCATTGACATGCAGCAAAACAATTTATCCCGGCTGCAATATAAAAAAAACAGCCGTCACAAGGAAATGACGGCTGTGAAATATTTGGAGTAGAACCCTATTTCAGGCTCTGAGCGTGTTTCGTTATTGAAGACTTGAGGTTGGAAGCCTTGTTCTTATGGATGACGTTTTTCTTTGCCAGCTTGTCAAGCATGGCATTAAGTTCGGGAAGCATCTTTTCTGCCTCTGTCTTCTCGGTGGTACTGCGCATCTTCTTGAGCGAGTTACGCATCGTACGGGCGTAGTACTTGTTGTCTTCCTTCCTTGTCTCGGCCTGTCTTACGGCTTTGAGTGCTGACTTATGGTTAGCCATTTTTGTTGTTTATTGTAATTTAGTAGTCCATAGGGGAATCGAACCCCTGTTACCAGGATGAAAACCTGACGTCCTAACCACTAGACGAATGGACCTTAAAGAACTTAAAAAAGCGGATGCAAAGATCGCATCTTTTTTTTAATCTGCAAAAAAATATGCAGAAAAAATGCTTCTTATTCTGATCCGCTCCGAAATGACAATGCAGGGCCTTCTCAGAAGACGTACCTTACTGAGAATCCGCCGTTCCAGTAGAAGAAGCCCGGTCCGCTGGTGAGCTGAATGGAGGGGCCTACTCCGAAGCCGAGGTTCAGCGGTATGTCATCAAATGTGTACTCCAGTCCTATTATCCCGTCAACACCGAGAAGGATACCGGTGCTGTATTCATTCTTCCAGTAATCATTCCAGAATCCGACATGTGCTCCGGGACCGATGAACCAGTCGAGATTGGGAGTCCAGTCAGTAGGATTCTGCCACTGGTAGAATCCGGTTACTGCAAAGTTATGACCCCAGTAACCAGTTCCTGCAATCAGTTCAAGTGCGTTGGTGCTGTTGAGGAATGTCTTGAAGGTAATACCTGAAGGATCACCTCCCCTGAGGCCAATGGCTGATTTGTAACTCTGAGCCTGCACTCCGAAAGTCAGTGCTGCCAGTACCAGTATGACAGTCAGTGTTCTTTTCATCATAATTTTGTTTAGTTTGTATTGAACTTGCAAATATATATTTATCTAACAGATTCGGGAAAATTTTGTTTATTTAAAGAGCAACAGACTGAGCGCCATCACGGCCATACCTGAGACAAGGCCATATATAGAAAGGTGGTGCTCGCCGTATTTCTCTGCTGCCGGCAGCAATTCGTCGAGTGAGATAAATACCATGATTCCGGCAACGAATGAAAAGAGCACGCCCATAAGCGTGTCCGTCATGATCGGGAGGAGCAGCAGATAACCTGCGAGGGCTCCTACCGGTTCGGCAATGCCGCTCAGAAAGGAGAGCCTGAATGCTTTTCTCTTGCTGCCTGTGGCATAATATACCGGCACTGAGACGGCTATGCCTTCAGGGATGTTGTGTATTGCCACAGCTACGGCAATAGCTATACCTATCTGAGGGTCAGAAAGTGCTGCAGTGAATGTTGCCAGCCCTTCGGGGAAGTTGTGTATCCCAATGGCGATGGCAGTCATTGCTCCCATGCGAAGCAGCCTGCCACTTCTCTGTTCCTCCTCGCCTCCTTCGATCTTTTTGAACTCATGAGGGTTCTCCTGTGACGGGATGAGTTTGTCAATGATGCCTATGAGGGCTATGCCGGCAAAGAAGGCGATTACGGCTGCCCACCATCCCTGGCGCATGCCCATTGCTTCGGTCAGCACTTCGCGGCCCTTGACAAAGATCTCAACGAAAGCCACATATATCATCACACCGGCTGAGAAGCCCAGGCTAAGAGTGAGAAACCTGGTGTTGGTCTTCTTTGCGAAGAATGCAATCGTACTGCCCACACCGGTTGACAGCCCGGCAAACAGAGTAAGCAGGAACGCAAAAAGTACTGTGTTGAAGTCGGGGTTCATTGCTGTTTCAGCATTGCTATATCATCAGTCAAAAATACCAAAATTGGTTATCTTGCATCCGTTAAAGGGCCATAAAATGAAATTATCTCTTTTCAACATATCAAATTTCCGGGTTGATGGCGGGGCGATGTTCGGGGTGATCCCGAAGGCCCTCTGGAGCCGGCAGATGCAGTCAGACGAGTTGAATACCATTGAGTTGTCGCTCACCTCGCTTGTCATTGAGGCCGAAAAGAGGGTCATTCTCGTTGATGCGGGTTGGGGTGACAAGCAGGATGAAAAGTTCTTCCGTCACGCCTATCTTCATGGCGGATCAGGGCTTGCCGGCGGTCTGGCGGAATGCGGTTACAGACCTGAGGATATCACGGATGTGATAATCACCCATCTGCATGCCGACCATTGCGGAGGTTGTTTTGTAAACGCACCGGGAGGCGGCACCGTACCTTTTTTCCCCAATGCCGCCTGGCACATAAGCCGTGCCCAGTGGGAATGGGCAAATGAATCAAACCTCCGTGAGGAGGATGCTTTTCTTCCCGAGAACATCAGGCCATTCGGCGAAGGCGGAAGGCTGAACATTGTTGAGGAGCCCGGCGAACTGTGCCCGGGAGTGTCACTGAGGATATGCTACGGCCATACTCCGGGAATGCTCATTCCTGTAATATACTATCGCGGCAGGACATGGGTATACACCGGTGACCTCATCCCCACGGTTGCGCATATCCCGTTACTTTGGAACATGGCTTATGATCTCCTTCCCCTCGTAACAATTGCCGAAAAACAGGAGATACTTCAGGAGGCCCTGGTGAATGACTGGATGCTGATATTCCAGCATGATCCGGCCTGTGAATGCTGTACTCTTACGGAAACACCGAAAGGGATCAGGGTGGGAAGAAAGGGGAGGCTTGCCGATTTTACCTGAACGGCATTACCTGGTTGATGAAGAACCCCGTATCACCAGTTCTGAGGTGATGATCTTTTTCTGAACAGGACCGCGGCGGTTCTCAATGCGGTCAATCAGCAGCCTTGCAGCCAATTGTCCCATCTCAAACCCCTTCTGGTCAACGGATGTCAGGCCCGGATCTGTCAGGGTGGCAATCTGGCTGTTGGTGAATCCAACGACGGAAATATCTTCAGGGATCCTCAGTCCGTGCCTTTTGACTATCATGAGAGTTTGTGCTGCCGTCAGGTCATTTACGGCAAAAAATGCATCAGGTCTCGGGGTGCGTGTCAGTAATGCGGGGATAATCCTCTCGGCGCTTTGGATATCATCGCATTTGACGATATCTTCATCCTGAGGAGTGAGGCGGTACTCCTTCATTGCCTTCAGATAGCCGTTGAGCCTGTTACGGGCTATTGCCAGCCGGGGCGGGCCTGCAAGGTGAACGATGCGCTTCTTTCCCGTGCGGAGCAGATGGATCACAGCCTTGTATGATCCGGTCTCGTCATCAATGACAACACTGTCGGTGTCAATCTCTTCAGCGGCCCTGTCAAAGAAAACCAGCGGTATATCCTTTTCAGTTATGCTCCGGTAATGCCTGAAGTCTGTAGTGGTCTTGGCAACAGATGCAAGGATGCCGTCAACGCGGCTGGAAAGAAGAGTCTTAATGTTCTTAACCTCATGCTCCCACATCTCATTGCTCTGGCAGAGAATCATGTTGTAATCACGCCGGTAGACCACATCCTCGATACCGCTGATGACTGTTGAGAAGAAATAATGTACGACATCAGGGATGATCACCCCGATAGTTTTTGAGGATCCGCTCTTCAGGCTCAGGGCGATGGGATTGGGTCTGTAGTTCCAGCGTTCGGCAAGTTCATTGACGGCATCGCGGGTAGCCTGGCTGATGTCAGGATGATCTTTCAGGGCCCTTGATACAGTTGAGGGAGAAATTCCGAGTTCGCGTGCGATGTCCTTTATTGTGATGTTTTCCCTGCTCATATGAGACGGAGCTATTAGATGTTAAATATAATAAAAAATTTGCTATCCGGGGGATCATGAAAATATGCCTCGTCCTCAATTCAAACGTTTGCGGTAACGATTGCGGAAAAAAGCTGAAAAAGAGTTGGTTAACTCTGAAAAAAGGTGGACTTTTATCGTCCCAAACCTGGACTATTAAATTTAGCAATAACAACAATTCTGAAAAGTAATTAAACTGATCTATTTATGGAGAAACTAACTGGAAAACGGCTCTTCATGCTGACCTTCGGCATAATGATGAGTCTTGTTGTCTTCGGGCAACAGGTAAGAGTGTCAGGTACAGTTACCGACGCAGCCGACAGACAGACGTTACCCGGAGTTAACGTCGTTGTCAAGGGCTCACTGACGGGAACCATTACCGGCATAGACGGGGAATACTCCCTTTCGGCGAAGCCCGGGGATGTCCTCGTGTTCACCTTTATCGGATATCTTCCGCAGGAGATTACCGTAGGTGAAAGCACTGTCATCAACGTAGCCATGCGTACTGATGTTCAGGCCCTTGATGAGGTTGTGGTCATCGGTTACGGAACCGTCAAGAAGAGTGATGCCACCGGATCGGTGTCTGCCATCAGCTCAAAGGACTTCAACAAGGGTGCAATCACATCACCGCAGGATCTGCTGGTAGGCAAGAGTGCCGGTGTTGTTATCACCACCGCAGGCGGAGCGCCGGGCAGCAGCGCAACCATACGCGTTCGCGGAGGTTCATCCCTGAATGCTTCCAACGATCCTCTGATAATCATTGACGGTGTACCCATCGACAACAACAATGTTTCAGGAAGCTCAAACATTCTGTCATTTGTAAATCCGAATGACATTGAGACTTTCACCGTACTGAAAGATGCATCGGCAACAGCTATCTACGGTTCAAGGGCTTCTAACGGCGTAATTATCATAACTACCAAGAAAGGTAGCGCCGGCAGCCCGCTGAAAGTATCATATGATGGTAGCGTTTCCATCGCCAATCCCATAGCATTCGTTGATGTCTTTTCAGGTGACGAGATCAGGCAACTGGCTCTTGACAGGAAAGAACTCTTTGGAATAGACAATCTCGGCCTCCTCGGAACGCAAAACACAAACTGGCAGAAGGAAATTTTCCGTAATGCCATTTCCCATGACCACAACCTGAGTCTTTCAGGTGCCGTCAAAACACTCCCCTACCGTTTATCAGTGGGTTATACAGATCAGGACGGTATTCTGAAGAACACTGATATGCAAAGAATCACCGGTTCATTAAGCCTCAATCCCACGTTCTTCAATGACAGGCTGAAGGTTAACCTGAACGTCAAGGGGATGAATACCCATCACAACTATGGTGATGCAGGTGCCATCGGATCAGCTGTCAATATGGATCCGACCCAGGCGATCTATGACGGCAATGTAAATTCTGCCGGTTACTTCCAGTGGACAAACTACGGTGCAAACCTGGGTACAGCCAACCCTGTTGAACAGGCATTGGTAGCTGACAACAAGTCAGTTGTTAACAGGCTGATCGGAAACATACAGTTTGACTATGCCATGCCTTTCCTTCCCGAACTGCGGGCCAACCTTAACCTGGCAACAGACCAGACAAAGAGTGAAGGACACAATAACCGTCCCGGCACATCTCCTTCAGTGCTCACCGCCCCGCTTTACGGAAAGCTTTCTGATTACAGCGGAAATAACTACAACAACCTGCTTGACTTCTACCTGAACTACAATAAGAATCTGGAGAGCATAAACAGTAACCTTGATGCAACTGCAGGTTATTCATGGCAGCATTTCGAAAGAAATGGCAAGACTTATACCCGTGGAATAGTGGATGAAGATCATGCTTATGCCAAATCAGACAGCTCATCATTCATTACAGAGAATTACCTGGTTTCATTCTTCGGCCGTATCAACTACACGCTGGCTGACAAATATTTGCTTACAGTCACGGTGCGTCAGGATGGTTCGTCACGTTTTGACAAGGAAACCCGGTGGGGTACATTCCCCTCTGTTGCCCTTGCATGGAAGATCAAGGAGGAATCATTCCTGAAGAACGTAAAAGGTGTGACTGACCTCAAATTGAGACTCGGATGGGGTATCACCGGCCAGCAGGACATAGGCAAGGATTATCCTGCACAGCCTCTTTACATTGAGTCGTCTGAAGGATCATTTTATTACATTGACGGCGAATGGGTACCGACCCTGAGGCCCGATCCGTATGACCCGGTAATCAAGTGGGAGGAGACAACCACGCTGAACGCAGGTCTTGACTTTGGTTTTGTGAATGACCGTATCACCGGTTCACTGGACGTCTACAAGAGGGTGACGGATGATCTTCTGAACACAGTTACAATCTCAAGCGGAAGCAACTTCTCCAACACTCTGCTCACCAACGTGGGAAGTCTGGAGAACAAAGGGGTGGAGCTCACCCTGAACTTTATCCCGCTCTCAACAAATGACATGCTTCTCTCGGTAGGTTTCAATGCCACGTACAATATTAATAAGATTACGAAGCTGCTTCTTACTGATGATCCATCTTATATAGGTATTCTTTATGGTGATGCCTTCACCGGACAGAAGCAGGTTACAAGGGTTGGTTATCCGGGTTATTCCTACTTTGTCAATCGCCAGGTTTATGATAACAATGGCAACCCGATAGAGGGGCTTTATGTTGACGAATCAGGTGAAGGTGGCGTTGTCAACGGTGACAATGCTGACAAGTACATCTATCATAATCCTGTGGCAGATTATCTTCTTGGTCTATCCGCAAGGTTCGAGTACAGGAACTTTGATCTTTCCGCATCTGCAAGGGCAAGCGTAGGCAACTATGTTTACAACCAGGTTGCTGCTGGTGCTTCATATGACCAGATGCAACAGATTGGTTACTGGAAGAACTTTACCAGGGCGCTGGCCGAAACCAATTTCGTCAAGCGTCAGTTCACCAGTGATTACTTTGTGGAGAACGCCTCGTTCCTGAAGCTTGACAACGTAAGTGCGGGTTACAGGTTTGAAAATCTCTTTGGTGCGGTGGGTGCCCGCCTCAGTTTCACTGTGCAGAATGCACTGATCCTGACAAAGTACAGCGGCCTTGACCCCGAAGTCTCCGGTGGTATTGACAACAACTTCTACCCCAGGCCTCGCACATATATGTTTGGTATAGGGCTTACCTTCTAATAAAATAATGATAAGCAGATATGAATAAGAAGATTTTAATATTCGGAATTATACTTTCAGCGCTGATGATCTCATCGTGCGTGAAGGACCTGGATGTCACCCCGAAAGACCCGACAAAGATCCTTGCCGGTAACCTTGGCGACAATCCTGAATACATGAAAATGGCCCTTGGAAAGCTCTATGCCAGCTTCATAATCTCCGGGCAGGGTGCCAACGGGGGTGATGACATTGCCGCTTCTGACGGTAACTTCTTCACAACCATGAGGGCTCTCTGGAACCTCCAGGAGATAACCACTGACGAGGCCATTTGTGCATGGGGTGATGTTGGCATAGCCGACCTGAACACCCAGACATGGAGCCCCAGCAACCCGTTCCTTACAGCGCTCTATCAACGTCTGGCGCTCAGCATCACCTATGCCAATGACTTCATCAACAATGCACAGGAGTACGGTGGTGCAAATGCTGACAGGTATGTGGCTGAGGCAAGATTCCTCAGGGCTCTTGCATATTACTGGGCTATTGACCTCTTCGGGCAGTTCCCCTTCCTGACAGAAGCTGACGGTGTAGGTAAGTTCTTCCCGCAAATTGGTACGAGGGGTGACATATTCAATTATGTCGAGTCTGAACTGCTTGACATTGAGAACAAGCTTGGTGCACCAAAGTCTTCATATCCTCAGGCAGACCAGGCATCTGCATGGATGCTTCTCGCAAGGCTCTACCTGAATGCTGAGGTTTACACAGGCACCCCCAGGTGGGATGACTGCAGGGAGTACTGTGACAAGGTCATCGCCAGCAACGTCTACTCGCTGGCAACCAACTACAGGCAGAACTTCAGCGCTGACAACGACGGCCGCCACAACCCGGAGATGATCTTTGCATGGGAGCAGGACGGAATACACGTGCAGGGTTATGTAGGCACTACCTTTATCATTGAATCATCGAGTGATGCCACATATTTAAAGGCTGAAGATTATCACGGCCTTACCTCCAATACCAACTGGAACGGCAACCGTGCAAGGATTCAGTTCCTGGCAAAAATGGTTGATACACTCGAAGTTTATGATAACCAGCCGATTCCGGCCAGCGATCCGACACTTTCACTCAGCCCTGACAAGAGGGTCTTCCTGAAGATCAAAAAGTCAAGGAACATTCCAAGCCCGTCAGCCAGCGGCGACTATGGCATTGGGGTCTACAAATTCACTGCACGCAACGCAGATGGCACTTTACCTTCCAACTATAATGCAGCCTATGCATGCACCGATTTCCCGGTATTCCGCCTGGCAGATGCATACCTGATGAGAGCTGAAGCTCTTTACAGGATGGGTGGTGAGGCCAACATTGCCGCAGCTGTTGCTGACATCAACAAGGTCAGGGAACGCGCCTACGGTAACACCAGCGGTAATATCACCGTTGCTGATCTTGACCTCGACTTCATCATTGACGAGCGTGGACGCGAATTCTACTATGAGGCTCAGAGACGCACTGACCTGGTACGCTTCGGTAAATTCACCGGTGGCGATTATCTGTGGCAGTGGAAGGGTGGTGCATACACAGGCGCCAGCACTTCGGAGCACCTCAATCTGTTCCCGATCCCCGGTGATGAACTTTCATCAAACCCGAATTACAACGGAGTGAATAACCCGGGTTATTAATCCTTAATGCAAAGAAAAATGAAGAAGAATATCTTAATATATCTGACATTCATCGGATTGGCAGCATTCTTCACCTCCTGTGAAAAGGACGGTGAGAAAGTGATCATGCTTTCAGATCCGACAGCTCCGGTGCTCACCACGGTTCCTGACCTTACGTTTCAAAGAGCCAACGGAATGAATGTGCTTGAATTTGTCGGCACACCTGTTGACCCTGGCTTCCAGGCCTCTGCAACCTATTATCTTGAGGCATGTGCTTCAGGAACGTCTTTCGCTGACCCCGTAACCCTCTGGACAGGGAACCAGTGCAAGTCAATGAAGGCCACCGTAAGTGACCTGAATGGTATCCTTATCAAGAAGTTTCCCGCAGATGCATCCTCTGCTCTTGACCTGAGACTCAGGGCTGTACTGGTGGTTGACGCCGGTACCGGAGCTCCCGGAACAGGTACCAATACCTTCACTTACATCTCCGATTTGAAAAGCGCAACTGCAGCATTGTACGGTCTGCCGCGCCTTAACCTCATTGGTTCGGGTATGACCCAGAAGATCGAGTCAGCCCTCGGTGACGGCAAATACACCGGCCTTGTTAAGTTCGATATCACAAAGCCGTTTACCCTGAATGATCCGGATGCCGGAACCAATTATGGTGCCACAGGCACTACCCTGGCAGTAAACGGTGCAGCCATTGTTCCTACCGCTAACGGATGGCACATACTGACCGTAGATGTTAATGCCCTGACCTATGACATCTCGGAATACAGGATTGGCCTGGTAGGTTCAGCTACCCCGAACGGTTGGGATTCTCCGGACCAGGCAATGGAATATAATCCTGCAACCGGCACATGGTCAATTACAATAACTCTCGCGGATGGTGAGATCAAGTTCAGGTTTAATAATGCATGGGCATGGAACCTCGGTTACCGTCCGGGTGGTAAAGATCCCGCTGACCTGTTCCATAACGGTGATAACATTGCGGTCACTGCAGGTAATTACACCATCACCCTGACGATTACCCAGCCCAACGGTCCTGACGAAGCCGGTTCATGCATTATTGTGAAGAATAACTGATTCAGGGACATTATAATAAACAAGATTTATGAAAATGAAATCAATTTTGAAGATAATGATGCTCCCTGTAGCAGCGGTACTTATCCTTGCCGGTTGTACTCAGGAGACATCTGAAATAAGACTTGACCCCAAGCTTGGAACTACCAAGGTGTTCAATATCACTTCAAATTCAGCAACGGTAACAGGATTTGTCGTGGCTGAAGGTGAGGGATTCACCACGAGAGGCGTTTGCTATGACAAGCAGCCTGCTCCTACCACTTCAAAGTCGACGGCTCCGTTTGCCGGTCCTGCGATCAATGCTGCGTATAACGTGACACTGACAGACCTGGATTTTGCACAGACCTATTTTGCACGTGCATTTGCCACTGGTCCCGCCGGCACTGTCTATGGAGAGGAACTGACATTCACCACTCTGCCTGTCGTGGCAACCGTCACCACAGTTGATGCAACTGATGTTGAGGGTACAACCGCAGTCTCAGGCGGCAGCGTCACTGCTGACGGAGGGTCTGCTGTCACTGCCCGCGGTGTCTGCTTCGGAACGACAACCAAACCGACAATTGACGCCCCCAACGGCAAGACTGTTGATGGTGCAGGGCTGGGATCATTTGTAAGCAATCTTTCGGGTCTTAAGGGACTGACCAAGTACTATGCACGCGCTTATGCCACCAACAGCGCAGGCACAGCCTACGGAAACGAGATAACCTTCACCACGCTGGTGAGCGTTCGCGAATGGTACGTTCCGGGTGATTATGTGGCTGCCAGCTATCCGGGCTCAGGCCTGGCCGACTGGGCACCTGACAAGTCACCTATGGTCAAGAGCAATGAGGCTAATCCAAACAATGTTGAAGGGTATGTCTATATGGCTAACGCCAGTAACAATTTCAAGTTTGCCTCACAGCCCAACTGGGACGGACCGAATTACGGTGCAAGCGGAACGGCAGGAGTACTTAGCTCGGATCCGAACGCAGGAAACAACAACCTGCCTCAGGGATTCTACAAGTTAAATGTCAATGCCGGTGTTGACCCGATGACCTACACGGCAGTTGCAATGACCTGGGGTGTGATAGGTGATATCAACGGATGGAGCGCCCAGGTGCCACTGACCTATGATCCGGCATTACACGTCTGGAAAGGTGCCATGCATATGCCTGTAGGAGGATGGAAGTTCAGGGCCAATGACAACTGGGATTACAACTATGGAAAAGGCACCGGCAGCAATGACCTGGTAGCAGGTAGCCAAGACAACCTCAGCATTACAGTTGCTGATGACTATGCCATAACCCTTGATCTCAGCCAGCCGCTGGCTTACACATACCGTGCTGACAGGTGGGGTATAGTAGGAAGTGCTACAGGTAGCTGGGACGTAGATCAGAACATGTCATGGGATGCCGTAAATAAAGTTTTCATTGCCACTATTGACCTTACTGCAGGTGAAATTAAGTTCAGGGCAAATGATGACTGGGGCTATAACTTCGGTGGAAGTCTCACTGATCTCAGCTCTGACAATGCACCTAATATCCCGATTGCCGAAGCTGGTAACTATAAAATTACTCTTGACCCGTGGGCAAGAGTGGCAACAGTGACCAAGAACTAAGCGGAATAGTTCCCCATGTTACGGCCGCGGCCGTAGCGTTCATTGAAATCAAAAACCTCTTCTGTGACAGGAAGAGGTTTTTGATTATATTTAGCAAGATTCACACTTTCAATCAGAAACAATGAAAATCAAGATTCCTGTACTGGTACTGATTTTTGCAGGGTGGAGCCTGGCCGTGTCATCACAGGTGATTACCACAGATCCGGTCTTCGCCCTTGCCTCAGCGCCGGTGGTGATTACGTTCCACGCTGACAGGGGTGACATGGGAATGAAGGATTACACCGGAGACGATGTATACGCTCATACAGGCGTTATCACCAACCTGAGCTCAGGCCAGTCTGACTGGAAGTATGTTGTCTCAGGAACCTGGAGCACCACGGTGCCGCCGCCTGACAAAGTAAAGCTGACGCGTGTTGACGCCAACACATATACACTTACCATTTCGCCTTCAATAAGGGCATTTTACGGCGTCCCGGAATCGGAGACGATTCAGAAAATGGCTTTTGTGTTCCGCAACGGCAACGCCTCGCATACCGGCCGTGACAACAATGGTGCGGATATTTTCTACAACGTCACGGTGGAAGGCAGTTATGAAATCCTGCTTTCACAACCTGCCCTTTATACTTCCCTGGTGAATACAGGAGATGTGGTGCCTGTTTCATTTTCTGCTTCTGTATGTGATTCGCTTATTCTCTACCAGAACGGAGTACAGCTTAAGAAAGTGACCGAGACAACCCTGAGTCATACTGTTACCGCCGGCGGATCAGGAAGCTACAAACTGCTCGTAAAGGCATGGCACAACAATGTCATGAAAGCTGATTCCGCCTACTATTTCATACGTACTCCAACTGCGGTGGCACCTGTTCCGGCAGGGCTGAAACCAGGAGTGAACATCACGGGAGACAACTCGGCGGCATTCCTTCTTTATGCCCCCTACAAGAGCAGCGTCTTTGTCATTGGCGACATCAACAACTGGATTCACAGCAGCGAGGGTTTCATGAAGAGAAGTCCTGACGGCAACTGGTACTGGCTTGAGGTGACAGGACTTGATCCTGACGAGGAGTACGGATTCCAGTACCTTGTTGATGAGACGCTCCGGATTCCTGATCCTTATACCACAAAGGTGCTTGACCCATGGAATGATAAGTTCATTGACGAATCTGTTTACCCTGGCCTCAAACCCTACCCGGAGGGATTGACAAATGAACTTGTGTCAGTCTTCCGGACACGCCCTCCGGAATACCCCTGGAAAAACAACGACTTTACAGTTCCTGCAAGGGATACCCTGGTAATTTATGAGATGCTGGTGCGTGATTTTGTGGCGACACACACATTCAAGACTGTGCGTGACACGCTTGATTACCTGAAGCGCCTGGGAGTTAACGCCATCGAGCTGATGCCTGTGAATGAGTTCGAGGGCAACAGCAGCTGGGGATACAACCCTTCAATGTATTTCGCAGTGGATAAGTATTACGGTACCCCTGATGACCTGAAAGAGCTGATTGATGAATGTCATGGAAGAGGAATAGCTGTAATTATGGACATTGTCCTCAACCATTCATACAATTCCAATCCGCTCGTAAGGCTCTACTGGAACAGCACGAACAATCAACCTGCAGCGAACAATCCGTGGTTTAATGTCACGACACCCCATTACTACAGTTTCGGAGGTTCCGATTTTAACCATGAGAGCAATGCTACAAAAGCACTCGTTGACAGTGTATGTCATTACTGGATTGACGAGTTCAGGTTTGACGGTTTCAGGTTCGACTTTACCAAAGGGTTTACCAATAAGACCAGTAACAGCGATTATTCGGTATCGGCGTATGACCCCTCACGGATAGCCATTCTTAAACGGATGGGTGACAGGATCAGGGCTTACAAGCCTGATGCCCTGCTGATACTGGAACACTTTGCCGACAACGCCGAGGAAAAGGAACTGGCAGCATATGATTTTTTCCTTTGGGGCAATGGAAAGTGGAGATACGAAGACGCCTCAACCGGCAACTCTTCAGACATCTCTGATGCATCCTGGAAACTTCTCGGTTTTGACAGGCCGGGGGTGATTGATTACATGGAGAGCCATGACCAGGAGAGGATTATGTACCTCAATCTTACCCAGGGGAAAGCTGAAGGAGGATATAATATCAGGGATTTCAACACTGCCATTAAAAGGGTAAAGCTTACAGCCACGTTCTTCCTGACAATACCAGGCCCGAAGATGCTCTGGCAGTTCCAGGAACTGGGGTATGACGTCATCCTCGGTGATGGCTACCAGAGACTTGAGGAGAAGCCTGTAAGATGGGATTATTATACTGTTGCCGTCAGGAAGAATCTGTTCGACAACTTCGCCGGTCTGATAGAACTTAGAAAGAAGTATCCTGCCTTCTCCTCGGACAACTTCACTCTCTACCAGAGCGGGATGACGAAGAGGCTGAACATTGTTCATTCTGACATGGATGTGGTGGTTCTGGGCAACTTTGACTTTTTCCCCCGGACGATTGATCCTAATTTCACCCGCACCGGCAATTGGTATGAGTTCTTCCGCGGCACCCAGGTTGAGGTGAACGCTTCTAACCAGAATACACCCATCTCCCTCGTGCAGGGAGAATACCGGATCTATACTTCAAAACAGGTTACCAGGCCGTCGTTCCTGCTTGGTATGGAGGATCCGCTTGCCGACGACGGTGAAGGCCTGATGTTTGATGTCTACCCGAATCCCTTCCGTGAGAGGGCAGTGATTAAATTCGCCGGTGACGACCAGTATCAGCCGCACACGGTTGAGGTGATCTCCGCCACCGGAGCTGTGGTTCAGATAATGAACACGCCCGCGGGCATAGATGATGTTATCCTGGATGGTTCTGCACTTGACGCGGGAGTATATTACCTGAAGGTGACAGCAGGAAGGGTGTCTGCCGTAAAAAGGGTGGTAAGGTACTAGGTCTGAAGGTCTGAAGGTCTGAAGGTCTGAAGGTCAGGAAAATTCTATCGACCTTCAGACCTTCAGACCTTCAGACATCAGACATAAAAAACCCGGACTTTGGATCCGGGTTTTTTTGTCTGGGGGAAGCCTGTCTGTTTACTTTACCAGTACCATATATCCCCACGGCTCCAGCTGCATCTTCCTGCCCTGGGCGATCTCCACGCTGCCATCGGTGAAAAGATCCCTGTAGGTTCCTGCGGTGGCTCCGTCCTTCAGCGCCACAGTCACCGGCTTACTGCTGATGTTGAGGATAGTCAGAACCTCATTCTCACCCTTTACCCTCTTGTATGCGACCACATTCTTCTGGCTTGTCTTCAGCACATCGTATGATCCGCCTTCAATGCCATGACGAAGTGCCGGATGTGAAGTGCGCAGGTGAACCAGCTTCGTGTAGAAGGGAGTAAGTTCGGTCTCCTTCCACTCGATCGGGTCGCGCTTGAAGAACTCCAGTCTCTTGTCAAGGTCAGCCTCCTGGCCGTTGTAGAGAAGAGGTACGCCGGGAACGGTAAAGAGATAGCAGGCGAATGCCTTCTGTGCTTCACCCATCTTCTCGTCGATTGTGCCGTTCCACGAGTTTTCGTCATGGTTGGTCATGAAGCGCAGCCTGTATGACTCGGGAGCATAACGCTTCAGCTCATACTGAATAATGCTGTCGAGGGCAGACGGTCTGCGCTGGCCTCCTGCCACGGCGTTCATCAGGTGATGATGCGCCCAGCCGTAGTTCATGTCAAAGGCACGCTCGAGCAGGTATGAATGCTCCTCATCCTCTGCTAGCATCAGCACCGGCCTGACCGAGTTGAGCTCGGTAGTGGCCCTGAACCAGAACTCCTCAGGTACCAGTCCCGGGAAGTCACAACGGTAGCCGTCAATGCCAACCTCTTCGACCCAGTACCTCATGGCACCAACCATGTAATCCCAAAGCGGCTCTGCAGTGTAGTCGAACTGGATCACATCGGTCCAGTCAAACGGCGAGATAAATTTCCCTAAAGAATCCTTTTCATACCACTCCGGGAATTCGGTGGCAAGAGGATTATCCCATGCCGAGTGATTTCCTACCCAGTCGAGAATCACGTGGAAGCCCATGGCATGGGCAGTGTCAACAAGCGCTTTAAAGTCGTCTATAGTCCCGAACTCGGGATTGATCCCTTTATAATCACTGATGGAATAGTAACTGCCGAGTTCTCCCTTCCTGTTTAATTCGCCGATGGGATAGATGGGCATGAACCACAGAACGTTCACTCCCAGTTCCTTCAGCTGAGGAAGTCTCTCCTGCACTCCGGCAAAGGTCCCCTCATCGGAGAACTGCCGGGTATTAATCTCATAGAGAACCATGTTACGGGTCCAGTCGGCATGGACGACAGTGGTCTTCAGAGGCTCAATCACCGCGGCCGGTTTCGGCCGGCAGGCTACCATCAGTGTTGCTGCACCGATGAACAGAATTAAAATCTTGAAAATGTGCTCTTTCATTGTGATAAGGTTATTTTAGTTCAATAATCATTGCTGTCTGCGGGGCTATGGTAAACGATTTCAGATCGTCGATCTTCCGACCTGAGATGATATCAGTTCCGGAGGTGAATCCTTCCAGTGACCCGGCATATTTCTCACCGCTGATGGCACGGTTCTCCTTGCTGTTGGCGTTGATTATCACCATTACGCTTTCGCTGCAGTCATATCTGAAATAGACATAGACGCCGTCTGAAGGGATATAGTGTTTCAGTTTGCCGGTATGTATCACCTCCTTATTCTTCCTCCAGTTCAGGATAAGCGTTGTAAAATCAAGTGCTTCCTTCTCCTGTTCAGTAAGGCCGGTGCCTGTGAATACATTTCTGGCATCGCCGGGCCATCCGCCCGGGAAGTCATCTCTCAGCCGCCCGTCACCAAGGCTCTTGTCGCCTTCCATGACTATCTCCGTGCCGTAATAGAGCTGTGGTATGCCCCTTGTGGTCATGATGAAGCTCAGCCCCAGCTTGTACGCTTCGAGGCTTTTGCCGGTCTGGGTGTAGAACCTCGTCATGTCATGGTTGTCAAGGAATATGACGTTCCTGAGCGGTTCGGGGTAGAGGTAGTCCTGCGACAGGGCATTATAGATCTTCGAGAGTCCGTCGGTGGGATTGGTCTTGCCTTCGAAGGCCCTGTGAGTTGCAAAGCAGACGGGGAAATCGGTCACCGATGGCAGATTTGACCTGTACCCGTCGCTGTTTTTCTTGTTATATGCCCAGTAAGAGATCTGAGCCGGGTCATCATACCACACTTCGCCTACAATGAAGAAACCGGGGAACTCATCGGTAACCCGCTTTGCCCATCTTGACATCATGTCAGGCTGGGGGTAAGGGTAGGTATCCATTCTGATGCCGTCGAGATCGCTGAAGGCAATCCACCACAGGCTGGTCTGGATAAGATAGGTCTCTACAAGGGGATTGCTCTGGTTGAGGTCAGGCATGGTCACGTCAAACCATCCTTTTTCCATCAGCATCCTGTCGCTCTCCGCGGCGTACGGGTCCATGTAGGTGGAAGCCCTGTAATTGGTGCGGGTGAACTCATCGAACTGATGTATCCAGTCCTTTGACGGAAGGTCCTTCATCCACCAGTGGAAAGATCCTGTATGATTGAATATCATATCCATTACCACTTTCATTCCTCTTTTGTGCGCTTCGGTCACCAGGTTTTTGAACTCGTCATTGGATCCGTAGCGCGGATCAGATTTGTAGAAATCAGTTGTTGAATAGCCATGGTAGGAGGAGTGCTGCTGGTTATTTTCAAGGAACGGGTTCAGCCATATTCCTGTAACCCCCAGCATATGGAGGTAATCGAGGTGATCCTCTATTCCCTTCAGGTCGCCTCCGTGCCTGCCTCCCGGCTTGCTGCGGTCAGCCTGTTCCGTCATACCCGCAACGTTGTCATTGGAGGTGTCGCCGTTGGCGAAACGATCTGGCATCAGCAGGTAGATCACGTCTGAGGAGTTGAATCCTCTTGCCGGTCCGTCCGGCCTGGCCAGGAGGGGATAGCTGTGTGTAAGCTTCTGCCTGCCGTGGGTGAATGTCAGGGTCACGATTCCCGGAACGGCCTCATCTGAGATATTCAGGTTGACAAAGAGGTAGTTCGGGTTTTCAGTCCGGACCAGAGTACTGACGTCAACTCCCGGATAATCAGTTTTCACGTCGTATGATCCGATCTCCCTGCCGTAGACCATCAGCTGAAGGGCATCATTCTTCATCCCCGTGAACCATGATGGCGGGTCAACGCGTTCGATAACCTGTCCCTTCGCCGGCAGAAGTACCGGAATCATGAATAAAACAAGCGCCTGAAATATTCTTTTCATCATTTTTCAAATCTCCTTTCTTCCCCGGTTTTCAGCGTGACCTGCTCTCCGTAAACGGCAAGAGGTATCTCAGCCTGTGAGAGGTTGACCACTATCACCTTTGTGCCGTTGACCTCAACCCTGAATGGATTGTTCCGGTATCTGATTATAAATGAGTATGATTCCCACGCTGCTGGAATGACCGGATTAAGACAGACACGCTCATTGCGTATCCGCATCCCGCCGAATCCCTCCACTATGGCGAGCCATGTCCCGGCCATGCTGGTTATGTGGAGTCCGTCCTTCACCTCACGGTTGTAGTCATCAAGGTCGAGCCTGGCGGTGCGGAGGTACAGGGTATAGGCACTCTCCGTGTCATGCAGCCTGGCTGCCAGCACGGAGTGGATGCTTGCCGAGAGTGATGATTCATGCACGCAGCGCGGCTCATAGAAGTCGAAATTGCGCCTGATGGTATCCTCGTCGAAATCATCCTCGAAGAAATAGATCCCCTGGAGCACATCGGCCTGTTTGATGAAGACCGACCGGAGAATTCGGTCCCATGACCAGTGCTGGTTCAGAGGCCGTTCAGCGGGGTCAAGGTCTTTGACCGTCTGCTGCAACTTGTCCATGAATCCGTCCTGCTGCAAAAAGATTCCAAGATCATGGTGCGCAGGCAGGTACATGTTATCAATTATCTCCTTCCAGTGATTCAGTTCTGCCTGTGTATCAAGATGTGTGCGGGTGACAACGGCGTTATACTTCACCTTGCTGGCTGACCGGAGCCAGTCGAGGATGTCAGAGGTGTATTTCAGTGTCCAGCGTGCCAGCGTGTTTGTATACCAGTTATTGCTGACGTTGTTCTCATACTCATTTGGACCGGTAACGCCAAGGATGACATACCTGTTTTTTTCCTGTGACCAGTTGCTCCTCTGCGCCCAGAAGCGCGAAAGGGCTATCAGCACCTCGAGGCCGTATTCCGAAAGATAATCCTGGTCGCCTGTGTGCCTCACATAGTTGAAGATAGCATAGGCGATGGCGCCGTTGCGGTGTATCTCCTCGAAGGTTATCTCCCATTCATTGTGGCACTCCTCGCCGTTCATCGTGACCATCGGGTACAGGGCTGCCCCGCCCGTGAATCCCAGTTTCTTCGCGTTCTCAATGGCTTTGCCCAGGTGTTTATACCTGTAAAGCAGCAGGTTGCGTGCCACGTGTGTGTCTGACGTGCTCAGGTAGAAGGGAAAGACGAAAGCCTCTGTGTCCCAGTAGGTGCTTCCACCGTACTTTTCGCCGGTGAATCCCTTGGGCCCGATGTTCAGCCTGGGATCCTCACCGGTATATGTCTGGTTCAGCTGGAAGATGTTGAACCGTATTCCCTGCTGTGCTGCTATATCACCACGGATGACGATATCACCATGTTCCCACTTCTGGGCCCATGCATTACGGTGGGCCTCAAGTAATGCGTCAAAGCCCTTTGCGGCGGCCTTGCCGGCCGTAGCCATTGCCTTCGCCGCGATCCCGTCCACGGGATGGTTGAAAGAGGAAAGTACCGCGGCATATGTGGTCACCGTGAAGGTGTCTCCGTCAGCACAGGCGGATGTGAATGCACAGTGAGCGGTTTTGTCGGTTGTGGTAATAACCGGTTCGCCCTTTACCGGCTTACCGTTCATGGTGAATATATTTTCCATCGCAGTGGCAACCACGAAAGCTGTTTTTCGCGTCTGCGCAACAACAACTGAGCGTCTGCCATCACGTGAAGCCGATTCGTTCTCCCAGAACTTCTCGTCGTAATTGGCATCCTCATTATATACATCGGCGTTCAGCCAGGGAATAAGTTCCAACTTACCGCCACCCCTTTTGATCCGCACGCTGTAACTGATTGCGGCCAGTTCGGGCTCATCCATCGAGAGGAAACGCCTGGCGGTCACCTCTGCCTCCCTGCCCGAGGGCATCACCGCTGTGAACATTCGCGTCAGCACCCCTTCCTTCATGTCAAGCTCCCTGCGGAAACTCTTCACTTTGCACTTTACAAGGTCAAGCTCCTCATCATCAATGCGTACTATTATGTTTGTCCATGAAGGCGCGTTGGGAACCTTGGCAAAGTATTCCGGGTAACCGACTTTCCACCATCCGACAACGGTCTTGTCAGGATAATAAACACCGGCCACGTAGTTGCCCCGGAGTGAGTCGCCGGTATATGTTTCTTCAAAGTTTGCCCTCTGTCCCATCATTCCGTTACCCAGGGCAAATATGCTCTCCGAATCGCGGCCTCTCACGGGATCAAACCGTGTCTCGATGATTTTCCACTCATCGGGCTGAAAACGTGAATCAGTCATTTTGAATTATAAGTTTCTCAATTGTTTCAAACTAATTTTATTAAGACCGGGAATGACGAGATCAGCCCTGCCAAGCAGCTCGGGGCTGCCTACTCCCACACACTTCATTCCGCCGGCGATTGCCGCCTCTATACCTGCCTGCGCATCCTCGAAAACAATGCACTTCGAGGGCGACAGCTTCATTTCCTGTGCGCCCCTGAGGAATACCTCGGGGTCAGGCTTGGCCTTCGATATCTTGTTTCCGTCAATGATCACATCAAACATATCACGAAGGTTAATGCCGTCAAGGATTGTTCCGGCGTTTTTGCTGGCCGAGCCGATGGCTGTCAGGATGCCCTCTTTCCTGAGCGTTTTGAGGAGCTTCACGCTGCCCGGGAGGATCTCATCCGGTTTCATGCCGGAGATGAACTCAACATACCAGCCGTTCTTCCTTGCCGCCAGCTCCTCCTTTTCCTGTATGGTGGCATGGATGTTTCCCTTGCTGAGAAGGATCTCCAGTGAAGCCATCCGGCTGACTCCCTTGAGAGCCTCATTATCTTCGAGGGTGAATATAAAACCGAGCTCCTTTGCCAGGCGTCTCCAGGCCATGAAGTGATATTTGGCAGTGTCGACGATAACGCCGTCGAGATCAAAAATGCACCCTTTCAGATCCATCATCACCTCCTGTCGTCAACGTCTTTGACAAAATTAACCGCAAGAGCCGCAATTATCATTGAGATCCCTCCGGTCACCAGGGCCAGCATCGTGTTGCCTGAGAAAAGGTGCTTGACCATGCTTCCGAGGATGCTGGCTGCAAGTATCTGCGGGATAACGATGAAGAAGTTGAAGATGCCCATATAGATGCCCATCTTGTTGTGAGGCAGTGATCCCGTCAGTATGGCGTAAGGCATTGACAGGATACTTGCCCATGCCAGTCCGATGCCAAGCATCGGGAGGATCAGCATGCCGGGTGAATTGATCAGGCTGATTGACATCAGGCTCACCCCGCCCACCAGGAGGCAGATGGCATGAGTGACCCTGCGTGATGTGTATTTTGCCAGGACCGGGAGCAGGAAGGCAACCAGTGCTGCAAATCCGTTGTAAACCCCGAAGAGCACTCCCACCCAGTTGGCGCCTTCGTTATAGGCAAGGGAGGCGGTGTCACTCGTGCCGTATATTTTTGAGGTGACAGCCGATGTTGTGTAAATCCACAGGGAGAAGAGGGCAAACCATGTAAAGAACTGCACCACGGCAAGCTGCCCCATGGTGGCGGGCATATGCTTGAGGTCGGTGAGGATGCTGTTCAGCCCGTTGCTGCCCTTGCCGCCGGCCTTCAGGAATCCTGCAATTATCTGGAGCAATCCGAAGAGGGAGATACCTCCGGTAACAACGTAAAGTTCCTTCTCGAGGTTAACCTGCGAGAGGATGATGGTAAGCACCAGGCCTACGGAGAACCATATGATGCCGGGACGGTAAAAATTGATGTCCCTGACTGTTTCTGTCTGCCCTGACACGGTTTTCTCTGCGAGAGGCTCTCCCCTGGCTGTCTTTTCGCCTTTTTCAAACTCCTCGAGTTCGGCAGGTGAGTATTCTTTTGTACGGATTATGGTCCAGAGTACTGCAAGGAGCAACACTGCAGAACCGATGTAGAATGAAAGTTTCAGGTTGAATGGTATCAGCTTGCCCTCGGCGGGAACCTCAGGTACATTGAACCAGTTGGCCAGTATCCAGGGCAGGAAGCTGCCTATTACGGCGCCAACGCCGATGAAGAAGCTCTGCATTGCGAACCCTGATGTTCGCTGTTCCGATGAGAGCATGTCACCCACGAATGCCCGGAACGGTTCCATGGAAATATTTATAGAGGCGTCCATGATCCACAGCATCACAGTGGCAAAAATCCAGGTGGGTGAGTTGGTGATGATGGCCAGTGCGAGAGAGGCAAGAATGGCACCGGTAAGGAAATAAGGACGACGGCGCCCGAGACGGTTCCAGGTACGGTCACTCATGTGACCCACAATTGGCTGTACCAGCAGTCCCGTTACGGGAGCCGCTATCCAGAGTATTGGTATATTGTCAATCTCCGCGCCCAGAGTCTGAAAAATACGACTGACGTTGCCGTTCTGAAGGGCGAAACCAAACTGGATACCCAGGAATCCGAAGCTCATGTTCCAAATCTGCCAGCCTGACAACCGTGGCTTGCGTCTGTAGATCACATTCATAATAGTTTTGCTGTTAGTTTATTACCCTGTTCCGATAACCTATTCAAAATTAGTCGAAAATCCGGTTCGGCAATAGCTTCATCGTGCTTCTAAACGCTGATTTTTCGGGCATTTGCGTTGGTTCAGTTATTTCAAACGTTTTCGGCCTGAGGCATAATTTTTACAGAGTCTGCTTATTTAGACGCGTTATAAATAATATATTTCACTGTTGCCTTCCCGAACCGCCAGTTGGCGGATACGGGATTGATCCGCCTCCTGTGTCAGCGTCTCAACTTGCTCTTGCTATTTGCCTCCTGCGTTCCTATCTTTGATAGAGTAAAGCCCTTAAAAACAAAACAGCCATGGGAGATTTCAACTATGAAAAGCCATTCCAGCACAGCAGGGATGTGACAAAGTATCGCCGCATATCTGTTGATCATGTCAGGATGACCGAATGCTGCGGCAGGAAGATACTGCAGGTTCAGTCCGAAGCTCTCAGGACACTGGCACGGCAGGCATTTGTCGATGTAAATTTTTACCTCCGTACGATGCACCTTGAAAAGCTCGCGATGATTCTTCGTGATCCGGAGGCCACGGACAATGATCGCTTTGTTGCGTGGGTGATGCTTCGGAACTCGGTCATCTCGTCGGAAGGTAAGCTTCCGTGGTGCCAGGACACAGGTACAGCCATTGTGATGGCCTGGAAGGGAGAGGATGTGTATACGGGAATAGATGATGCACTCCATCTCAGCCGTGGCATATGGGAGACCTACAATGAAAAGAATCTGCGCTATTCACAGATAGTTCCCTCTTCGATGTTCGCCGAGAAGAATACCGGAAGCAATCTCCCGGCACAGATTGACATCGCCTCGTGTCCGGGAGATGAGTATCGTTTCCTGTTCATCGCCAAAGGCGGTGGTTCTGCCAACAAGACCTTTTTATACCAGCAGTCGAAGTCGCTGCTGAACGAAGCTTCGCTCAGCAGGTTCATCCGGGAGAAGATTGAGGATCTGGGCACCGCGGCCTGTCCGCCTTATCATCTTGCCATTGTCATCGGCGGCACCTCGGCCGAGATGACTCTCAAGACCGTGAAGCTGGCCTCTGCCGGTTACCTTGATGACCTGCCAACCTCGGGCAATTCTGCCGGCCGCGCATTCCGTGATTTGGAATGGGAGGAGAGGGTTGAGAAGATATGTCAGGAGTATGGTGTGGGTGCACAGTTTGGCGGAAAGTATTTTGTGCATGATGTCAGGGTAATCCGTCTGCCGCGTCATGCCGCATCATGCCCGGTTGGCATAGGAGTCAGTTGCAGCGCCGATCGCAATATCAAGGGGAAAATCACTGCCGAAGGCATCTTCATTGAGCAGCTCGAGACAGAACCCGGGAAATTCCTTCCGGAGAAGGCTCCGGAGCTTGATAAACCGGTGGTGATTAACCTTGAGCGCCCAATGAAGGAGATACTTGCCGAGCTGAGCAAATACCCGGTAAAGACGCGCCTTAGTCTCACCGGTACCCTGATTGTTGCACGCGACATGGCTCATGCGCGTATCAAACAGATGATCGATGAGGGCAAGCCGATGCCCGACTACTTCCAAAACCACCCGGTATACTATGCCGGGCCGGCAAAGACGCCGGAGGGGATGGCCTCAGGCTCATTCGGACCCACGACGGCCGGCCGGATGGATCCGTATGTTGAACTCTTCCAGAGTCTCGGCGGATCAATGATCATGCTTGCCAAGGGGAACCGGTCGAAACAGGTGACCGATGCTTGCAAAAAGTACGGCGGCTTTTACCTTGGTTCTGTCGGAGGTCCGGCCGCAATTCTGGCTGCTGAAAACATAGTATCTGTTGAGGTGGTTGACTTCGAGGAGCTTGGCATGGAGGCTGTCCGGAAGATAGTAGTCAAAAATATGCCTGCTTTCATCCTGACGGATGATAAGGGGAATGATTTTTATTCGGGAATAAAACAATGAGGAATTGCGAATTGCGATTTGCGATTTGGGATTTGGGGTTGCGAATTGCGAGTTGGGAATTGCGACCTGCGATATTGATCTCAACGTTTCCCGGATAAGTATATAAATAATACAAAAAAGCGCAAACAGGTTAAAAAACATTACTAAAACGCCCCGCAAACAACAAAAAACAATTACATTTGCTCCCTTTAACTCATATTTCATTAAATTATGTGTGGTGTTGTTGGTGTTTTTGACCTGAAAATCAGGGCGGGGGAGCTTCGGCAGCAGGTTCTGGGGATGTCCGGTAAACTGAGGCATCGCGGCCCGGACTGGTCAGGTATCTATTGTGGAGAAAAGGCAATAATTGCCCATGAGCGACTTTCAATAGTTGATGTGCAGTCGGGCCGCCAGCCCCTGTACAGCCGGAACCGCAAGCTTATACTCGGAGTAAACGGTGAAATCTATAATCACCGGGAGATCCGGGAGCGATACAGGGACAGTTATGATTTTACAACGAAGTCAGACTGCGAGGTGATTCTCGCACTCTACGCTGACAGGGGCTGTGATTTCCTGGATGAACTTAACGGAATCTTCGCATTTGTGCTATATGACGAGGAGAATGACTGTTACCTGGCAGCCCGTGACCATATTGGCATCATCCCGTTCTATATGGGATGGGACATGTACGGCAACCTGTATTTCGCTTCTGAGTTAAAGGCGCTGGAGGGCGTCTGCAAGAAGATAGAGACTTTCCCGCCGGGCCATTACCTGTACAGCAGGGATGGCGTCATGAAAAAATGGTATAATCGTGACTGGACCTCCTATGATAAAGTGGAAGAGAACAGCACTGACATCGTCGCCCTTCGCGAGGCGCTTGAAAAAGCTGTTCACCGCCAGCTGATGTCGGATGTACCGTATGGTGTGCTGCTGTCGGGCGGGCTTGACAGTTCAGTTATATCCGCTATCGCGAAGAAGTATGCCGCCCGGCGCATTGAAACAGATGACCAGGCTGATGCATGGTGGCCGCAATTACACTCCTTCGCCATCGGTCTGGAGGGATCGCCGGACCTGGCAGCGGCACGAAAAGTGGCTGACCATATCGGTACGGTTCACCATGAGATACATATAACGGTCCAGGAGGGCCTGGATGCGGTCCGCGACGTCATATATTACCTTGAGACATATGACGTAACAACCGTCAGGGCCTCAACTCCCATGTACCTCATGGCCAGGGTGATAAAATCCATGGGAGTAAAGATGGTTCTCTCCGGGGAAGGGGCCGATGAGGTCTTCGGCGGGTACCTTTATTTTCACCGGGCGCCGGGCCCGCGCGAGTTCCATGAGGAGACAGTGCGCAAGCTCTCCAGGCTCCATCTCTATGACTGCCTTCGTGCAAACAAGTCGCTTGCTGCCTGGGGAGTGGAGGGGAGAGTGCCATTCCTCGACAAGGAGTTTCTTGACGTGGCTATGAGGCTTAATCCGGCCGACAAGATGGCAGGTAACGGCAGGATGGAAAAATGGATTCTGAGAAAGGCTTTTGAGGATTACCTGCCGGATGATATTGTGTGGCGTCAGAAGGAGCAGTTCTCTGACGGGGTAGGGTACAACTGGATTGATACCCTGAAACAGCTGACCTCCGAAAAGGTCACCGATGAGATGATGTCAACAGCCCGTTACCGGTTCCCCCTGAACACGCCAATGACCAGGGAGGAGTATTTCTACCGGTCGATTTTCACTGAGCATTTCCCGTCTGAAACGGCTGCCCTGACAGTGCCATCTGTGCCCTCGGTGGCATGCAGCACGGCAGAGGCGCTGGCATGGGACGAGGCATTCCGCAACCAGAACGAACCCTCGGGCCGTGCGGTGCGCAACGTGCATATCAAATCGTGGTAACCATCTCCCGTACAGAAATCCCTGTAAACCAGAACGTAACGGCAGGTTTTAGACCTGCCGCCACGTGGTCAAAACATAATTATTTCTTCAATATGGTGTCCAGGATCTTTTGTTTGTCAAGTTTCTTGGTGCAGAAGAACCAGTCGTAGCACTTCATCTCCTCCTTGCTCTCCATGCGCTCTTTGGCAACGCCGCATGAACCGGCTGTGGGAACGATGACATCATCACCCGGCTGCCAGTCGGCGGGCAGAGCCACTGAGAACGCGTCTGCAGTCTGCAGGCCCAGGACCACCCTGTATATCTCCTCGAAATTGCGGCCGAGGCTCAGGGGATAGTAAAGAATGGTGCGGATAACACCCTTGGGATCAATGAAGAAAACGGCGCGGACAGCCTTGGTGCTGCTCTCGCCCGGCATCATCATCCCGTATTTCTGGGCAACTGACATTGTAATATCCTCGATAAGCGGGAATTTCACCTCCACATCCTTCATACCCTTGTACTCAATCTTCTCCTTGATTGTGCGGAGCCATGCAATATGGCTGTAAAGACCGTCAACAGACAGACCCACCAGCTTCGTGTTTGCCTTTTCGAACTTTGCTGCCATGGAGGCAAAGGTCATGAACTCCGAGGTACACACCGGTGTAAAGTCAGCCGGATGGCTGAAGAGGATCACCCAGCTGCCGGAATAGTCAGAAGGGAAATTGATCTCACCCTGTGTGGTTACTGCCTTGAATTCAGGAGCCTTGTCGCCAATACGCGGCATTGAATAAATTTTTTCTTCCATAATAAATTGATGTTTAGTTAATTAATTGTTATTGATAATTTTTATTTTCTTCTCTCAATCATCAGATCAAAGTCCTCCTTCAGTGCAACGAGGTCCTCTTCATGTTCAACCTCATCGGTGAGGATCTGAAGGATGATGTTGTAGGTTATCGGGTCTGCCTCCCTGGTAAGAGCAAGGAGCTTGTTATAAACCCTGATAGCGCACTGTTCTCCCTTGATGTTCTGGTCGAGTACCACTGATACGAAGGGGTCTTCCGGGGCGTCATAGCCGCAATTTGTGATTTTAGTCCACTCGTTGGGTGAAAGCACCGGTGTGCCGCCAAGCTGAATGATCCTGCCAACTAGCAGCTGTGCGTGTGTAAGCTCCTCCGTTGCGTGAAGCTCAAGCTCAGCTATTACCGCATCTTTCATTGGTCCCTTGACAACCTTTGCGCCGATCCAGTACTGGTAGTAGGCCAGCCACTCGTCAGCCAGGGCTTTGTTGAGTAGAGTAAGAAGCTCCTCAACGTCCATCCTTACGATTGATCTTCCGATTTCTGCCATAATTCTTTGAAATTTAAACGTTTAAAAGTTAATGTATTTTCATTGTGTCATTTAGCCCGGGGAAACTTGATGCCGAGACCTTTGGCCACCAGCTGTGCCAGTTCCTTGTCGGCCTTATGAAAGTGCTCAAGCTGCCGCATTAGTATTTCCTTCTTCTTCGGACCGGAAACCCCCTTGAGGGCGCAGACCAGGTTCCCAACGGTGTTGGCTCTCTCCTGGTCGGTCATCACCTTCCTGAAGAGTGCGCCTGCCTGAGAGTAGTGGTCGTTGTCATTTTTATTGCGGTCGAAGTAGTCGGCCACATCAGAATCAAGAGCCATGGCAGCTTCCCTGTAATTCTTGTCAGCCTCGATGTTGTCAAAGCTGTTGGGGAAGTAGTTGGGGCCGGATCCCTGGTTGCCGTCAACCGTCATGTGCCCGTCGCGCTGATGATGGCTTACGGGCGCTATCGGTCTGTTGACCGGGATCTGCTGGTAGTTGGCTCCGAGCCTGTAGCGGTGGGCATCGGGGTATGCGAAGATACGTCCCTGGAGCATCTTGTCAGGCGAGAGGCCTATTCCGTCGACTGTATGCGCAGGGGCGAAGGCTGCCTGTTCCACATCGGCGAAGTAGTTTTCAGGTATCTCATTCAGTTCCATGACGCCTGCCTCGATCAGCGGAAACTCCTTGTGCGGCCATACCTTGGTCACGTCAAACGGGTTCCACTTGAACTTCTTCGCCTGTGCGTCAGTCATCACCTGGATCTTCAGAGTCCATTTCGGATAGTCTTTGCCGGCGATTGCATTTACAAGGTCCCTCTGCGAGTAGTCGGGATCTTTGCCCTTAATCTCCTCTGCCTGCTGGCGGGTGAGGGTTTTGTTGCCCTGCTGTGTCTTGAAGTGGAATTTGACCCAGACCCTTTCATTCTTTTTATTATACATTGAGAATGTATGGCTGCCATAGCCGTTCATGAACCTGTAGCCGTCAGGAGTGCCCCTGTCACTGAAGAGGGTCATTAACTGGTGCAGACTTTCGGGGTTGAGGCTCCAGAAGTCCCACTGCATTGTGTCGCTCTTCAGGTTGGTTTTCGGGTCACGTTTCTGGGTGTGAATGAAGTCGGGGAACTTCTTTGCATCCTTGATGAAGAAGACCGGTGTGTTGTTGCCCACGAGGTCCCAGTTGCCCTCTTCGGTGTAGAACTTGACGGCGAAACCCCTGGGGTCGCGTTCGGTGTCGGCNNTTGCCCACCTTGCTGAACAGTCTGGCGCGGGTGTATTTCGTTATGTCACCCGTTACGGTGAAAGTGCCGAAAGCACCTGTACCCTTGGCATGCACAACCCTCTCGGGTATGCGCTCACGATTGAAGTGAGCCAGTTTCTCGTGGAGATAATAATCCTGGAGAAGGACCGGTCCCCTCGGACCTGCGGTCATGCTGTCTTCGTTCTCGAAGTACGGCCTGCCGGCTGCTGTTGTAAGCTTCTTCTTTTTCATATTTGCGGAGGTTTTTAATGATTGCTGTCTGCCTTATTATTTCTCTGGCTGAAAAAATACCTTATCTTGAAGATTGTTCCTGTTACTCCGACCGCAATCAGCGCTGTTTTCAGCCATATGTTGCTTACCCAGAGGAAGAAGGTAAGAAGGATCATTGTCCACATGATGGCCATCGCCCATATGCCGGCCTTCTTCTGTGCCCGTGGAGTAACGTAGGCCGATGTGATCCTGCCGTTGACAACCCTGCGGTAGAGTTCAGGGGAGCTCTTGACGTAGAGGCCTGCCGAGAGGAGCACGAAAGGGGTTGTGGGCAGCACGGGGATGAAAATCCCGATGATACCCAGTGCCAGTGATACTGTCCCGGCTGATATGAGCAGGAGCCTTATCATCTCTTCCTGATCGTCTCCCTGTTATCAGTGTATTTTCCGACGATCTGCAGCTTGATATCCTCAATCCTGAAACCGGGAATACGATGGATTTCAAAATAATCATAGAGCATTTTCGTCAGCCCGGCGTCATAGTAATCCTCTATGCGGTCACAGTGGGTGCAGTAAATATGGTGATGCCTGTCGTCAACAGCATCATACCTGAGAAGGCCGCTGTCAGTCTTGACCCTCCTGAGGATGGCTTTTTCAGCCAGTGTCTCAAGAGTTTTATAGATGGTACCCAGTGCTATTTCAGGGTGTTTTTTCCTGATATACTGACTGACCTCCTCGGCGGTGGGATGGTCATGAAGCACATCTACTGCCTCATAAACAGCGAGTCTCTGGGGTGTTACCCTCAGCCCGCTCTCCCTGAGCCTGGTTCCGTAGTCTTCAATTTTCATTATGTAAGAATAATTCTTAACAAAGAACAAACAAATATAAGCCGGAAAAGTTACAAAACAAAATATTTCTTGCCCCGTTCTGTTTAGAATGTCACTGCAGGGCAGCAATTCATCCGTTAAGCTAAACAGAATATAATTTATCGAGGACGTCCAGAATAATCTCGTCAACATTTTCCCGGTTGTCAATTGCCACGGTCCGGGAAACAGACAGCCCTCCTGTTCATGCTTTAACATTTTTGAAAATTGGTTGTTATGATCAAAGTTAGGCTATCATAAAGGCGATGTCAAGTATCTGATTTATATATTTATCGTTATTTTTGTGGCCTGAAAAAACGAGAGATGGCAAACAGAAAATCACTGGCACTTGCAGCGTTGCTGCTGATACACACGGCGTTCGTCAATGCACAGGTCCTTGAACCGGTGGCGTGGAGCTTCAAAAGCGAGAAGACCGCGGAAAACAATTATGATATTGTCATGACAGCCACCATCGATAATACATGGCATCTTTACGCCATGGACCTCCCCGAGGGAGGGCCGGTCGCCACCAGTTTTACCTTTGAAACGCCCGTGGGCTATACCCTGGAAGGCAAACCTGTAGCTGTCAATCAGCCCGAAGTCAAGTTTGACAACAGTTTCGGGATGGATATAGGGATGCACAGCGGCACAGTTGAGTTCAGACAGAAGATAACCGTCAGTAAGCTGCCGGTAACTGTCAGCGGTTTCGTTACATTCATGTCATGCGATGACACACAGTGCCTCCCCCCGCGCGATGTCGAGTTCTCGGTCAATATAGGGGGTGAGGTTGCAGCATCCGCCGCTTCAGCCGAACAGGCAGCAGGCACCACCGTACCGGCTGACAAACCCCGCAAGGGTTTCCTGAAGTTCTTCCTTCTTTCGATGCTGGCCGGCTTCGCCGGGATACTCACCCCGTGCGTATTCCCGATGATACCCATGACAGTGGCATTCTTCTCACAGGGAACCGGATCAAAGGGTTCCGCTATCGGGAAGGCGCTCATATTCGGACTCTCCATAATACTTCTTTACTCGTCTCTGGGCATAATAGTATCACTCACCAGCGCCGGCGCCGGGTTTGCAAATACTCTCAGCACACACTGGATCCCCAATCTTCTTTTCTTTACACTCTTCCTGGTATTTGCCGCTTCGTTCTTTGGCGCATTCGAGATTGTTCTTCCCTCAAAATGGGTCAGCACATCTGACTCCAAAGTGGACAGGGGAGGCGCACTGGCCGCCTTCTTCCTCGGACTGACAACAGTGCTGGTATCATTCTCATGCACCGGACCGATCGTTGGCGCACTGCTCGTTGAGGCAGCATCTGGTGATGTCCTCCGTCCCACGATAGGGATGTTCGGATTCGGCCTCGCCTTTGCATTGCCTTTCACCCTTTTTGCCCTGTTCCCCTCATGGATGCAGAAGATGCCAAAGTCTGGCGGATGGCTCAACTCGGTTAAGGTGGTGCTTGGATTCATCATGCTGGCCTTCAGCCTCAAGTTCGCATCAACGGTCGATACAGTCTATAACCTTGGCATCCTCTCAAGGGATATCTACCTGGCAATCTGGATCGTGCTGTTCGTGCTGCTTGGCATGTACCTGATGGGTAAAATCAAATTTTCGCATGACAGTGACGTGCCACATATCGGTATCTTCAGGCTGGTGCTTATCATCGCCTCATTCACCTTCGCCCTCTACCTTGTACCCGGTCTTTTCGGTGCACCGCTGACGCGAATCTCTGCTCTTCTTCCCCCCAGGGAGACATCAGGCTTCAACCTGCTCAAGGCCATCGGCGAAAACAGGGGGACAGCCGCACCGGGAGCCCTTGTACCGGGAACCCTGGCGCCGGGGACTCTTGCAACAGCCGGAGCAGCCCTCTGCGAGGAACCAAAATACGGCGATTTCCTTCATTTCGAATACGGCCTGCAGGGCTATTTTGACCTGGAACAGGGTCTCGCATGCGCGAAGAAACTGGGCAAGCCGGTGCTGATCGATTTCAAGGGGCATGCCTGCGCCAACTGCAAGGAGATGGATGCACGGGTATGGTCTGATCCCGGAGTGCAGCAGAGACTGCGCGACAACTTTGTTCTGGTGGCGCTGTATGTCGATGACCGCACTAAATTGCCTGAGAGCGAGGTTTATGTTTCAAAGGTTGACGGCAAGCAAAAAAAGACAATGGGCAAGAAGAACGAGGATATTGAAATCTCAATGTTCAATACCAACACCCTTCCGCTCTATGCCATCGTTGACCCGGACGGTAAGCCGCTCACAGAGACCCGCGGAACCAATTTCGACATCCAGGCTTATATCGACTGGCTCGACAGGGGGGTGAAGGCATTCAGGAATCAATAACCTTATTTTGACATGTAGAAGACCAGGCTGCCGCCGTTCATTATCTCGTCATGGGTTATATAGTGGCGGTCAAGCTTCGTGCCGTTAAGTTCAGCTTTTTTAACGTATATGTTCTTCGACCCCTGGTTCACAGCCGTCACCGTGAATTTCTTTCCGTTCTCAAGTGCTATGGTGGCTTCCTTTACGAGCGGGCTGCCGAGGTCATACCGGTCTGAGCCCGGAGCCACCGGGTAGAAACCCAGTGCGCTGAAGATGTACCACGCGCTCATCTGCCCGCAGTCGTCATTGCCGCTCAGACCGTCCGGTGCCGGCAGGTACTTGGTGTCCATGATCTGTCTCACCCGGTACTGGGTCTTTCGAGGTGCGCCGGCGTGATTGTACAGATAGGGTACATGGTGCGAGGGCTCATTTCCGTGAACATAGTTGCCTATTATTCCCTCGCGGGTGATATCCTCGGTTTCCGCGAAGAAACTGTCAGGCAGGTACATGGTGAAGAGTGAATCGAGATGTTCCGTGAATCTTTTCTTCCCGCCGTGGAGGCGGATCAGCTCTGCCGGGTCATGGGGCACATAGAGGCTGTAGTTCCATGCATTTCCTTCGATGAATCCCTGACCGTGCGTTGACAGCACATCAAAGTCCTTCCTGAAGCTGCCATCTCTCTTCCTGGGGCGCATGAATCCTGTTGCATGATCCCATACGTTCATGTAATTCTGCGACCTCTCCGCGAACTCCCGCCTGAGGTCTTCGCTGCCGGCTATCTGTGCGATGCACCAGTCGTCATAGGCGTACTCCAGGGTGACGGAGACCGATGATCCGGTTCGTTCGTCAGGTACGTATCCCAGTTTCATATAGTCGTCGAGGCCGTCATACCAGCTGTTGCGGGCAGTGGTGACGCAGGCAGCGGCGGCCCTTGCATGATCAAAGCCTCCGATCTTCTTCACGATGGCATCAGCCAGCACCGGCACCGAGTGATATCCGATCATGCACCAGTTCTCATTGGCATGATGTGACCAGACGGGAAGCATGTGATGGACGCTCTGATCATAATGTGCCAGCATCGAATTGATCATGTCAGCCGTGCGTTCCTGCTGGATGATGGTGAAGAGCGGATGCAGCGCCCTGTAGGTATCCCAGAGTGAGAATGTCGTATAGTTGGTGAATCCCTCCGCACGATGGATGTTCTGGTCGAGTCCCCTGTAGCTACCGTCAATATCAGTATAGACGGTCGGAGAGAGGAAAGTATGGTAAAGTGAGGTGTAGAAGCTTGTCATCTGCCCTTCATCCGCCATTTCTGCCTTCACTTTTCCAAGCTCTTTTCTCCATGATGCTTCGGCGCCAATCCTGGCAGCGTCAAAGTCAGCCCGTGGCGCCTCGGCAATCATGTTGGCCATTGCCCCGGCTGAGCTCACCGGCGAGATGGCGACCCTGACAGTGATCTGCTCACCGGGTTCTGCATCGAAATCAAAATGCCCCCTGATGTTGCGTCCTGCTGCTTCGGGAAAATTGGTCCGCTGGTCAAAGCGGCGCCAGAATCCCCTGTACACCCTGGCAGGAGAGTCATCGCGGAAGCCGTATGATGTGAAAGGTTTGGAGAAAGCAATTGCGAAATGGAGCGACCTGGTGCGGGCCCAGCCGCTGGTCTGCCTGTAGCCGGTCACGAGGGTGTCATTCTCCACCCGTATGAATGTCCAGACGTTTTTGCCCGCGTCATTGTAGATGCCGTGGACCATGTCAAGGATGAGGTGTGCATCACCTCCCCTGTTAAAGGTGTAACGGTGGACCCCTGTGCGGGTGGTTGCCGTCAGCTCGGCAAGTATGTCATGGTCTTCCAGAAGAACTGAATAGTAGCCGGGTGAGGCCTTTTCATTGCTGTGGGAAAATAGTGAGCGGTAGCCCTTTTCGGGCGCATCTGCCGTGCCGGGATTCAGCTGCAGCGGCCCTGTGGTGGGCATCAGCAGTATATCACCGAGGTCAGAATGGCCTGTACCGCTGAAATGGGTGTGTGAGAATCCGACGATTGTTTTGTCAGCATACTGGTAACCAGCGCAATACCTGTAAACATCCCTGTTGTAACTGCCGTTAATCTCGTAGGGAAGTGTGTCAGTATCGGGTGAAAGCTGCACCATCCCGAACGGTACTGTGGCGCCGGGGTAGGTATGGCCCATCTTATCGGTGCCGATAAAGGGATTGACATATTTCAGGATGTCTGCATCCTGTCCCTGGCTTATGACGGTTGCCATGCTGATGATCAATGTGGTGAGGAGTCTGCCTTTCATATCTGGTCTGATTGCAGCCGTAAAGGTAAAAATATTGGCTGCAATTCTCAGGCATGAAGGCAGGGGAGGCGGGAGTCTTTACCTCTGTTCCTGGTATTTCAGGACCTCCTCGTTGTATTTCCTGTTTTCGAGGATGCGCACATATCTGAGTCCGTGTTTGTTGCCATAATCTGAATAAGCCTTTTGAGCCCATGATGTTGCAGCATCCAGGTCTCCGTTTATCTCACTGATAATAGCCATGTTATAATGTGCCCTTCCGGCGATCTTCATCTTCGGGTTTGTGGTCTCCACCTGCCACAACTCGGCTGCTTCGTCCCATTTGCCCAGTTGTGCACGCCGTTTTGCGATCTTGAAGCTGCCAGTGCCCTTGACGAAATAGTCACGTGTCACCCGCAGACGGTATGGGATCAGGCGGATGGCATAGATATGACCGGCTTTGCGGCTCACCTCCTTCACTGCTTCCTTGCGGTTGACCATGCCGGCAACGGCTGCCACCGGATTGATCCCCTTTCCTGCAAACACGATTGATTCTCCTACAATGAATTCATCGAGTATTGCGCGGTCTGAGGGAGAATAGATTCTCCAGCCGGTTTTTACAAGGGTTTCCATGGAGGCGATGTGGTTCAGCGCCGGTATCGAGCCGAGCGGAGTCTTGATTTTTGTCGGCTCGGTGGAATAGTTGACTCTTGTGTCGGTATCGTACATTTCGAGGGCGAAGAGTGCCTGTGTTCCGTTCTCGTTACAGATCATCTCAACCTGTTCCCAGGTCAGCGGGACCGGCAGTCCGCCCAGGCTGCTGGTCCTGAACTGCAGTCCGTTGAGAAGCTTAACCTCGTTGAAGCGGTCATTTGCAGCAAGTTCCTCCGTGACGCCTTTGATGGCCTCCCGGGTGCCGATGGAGTCAAGGTCAGTTCCTTCGAGTGACAGCAGTTTGTCGAGGTTGTCGAGTGATTTGGTCTGGTCGGTTGGTGTTGAGCGGTCAATGATCCCTACGGTTTTTATCTCCGGTGCGATGGTTACCGGGGCCGGCTGGGTCACGTTAAGGAAGAGCTCCTGGGTGGCGCATGAGGCCATAGCCGCAGCAAGCAGTGGCAGGATAAGGTACTTCTTCATGACGGACAGTGTTTATTTATCCAAAGGTATACAACATGGAACAATAACAAATATTGCTTATCCGGTGTTCGCAACAGTTCCAAATCCGGCAGCCGTGAGGCTGCCGGGGTGGGAGTGGCCTGCCCCGTCTGCAATACTTTATGTCCTATAGCCCAAATCGCAAATCGCAAATCGCAAATCCACAATGCTTTATGGCCTACAGCCATCTAATCAACAGCCAACTATTTACTCCAGGCTTCCCACTGCCTTCTCCACCTCATGGAGTATCTCGCATGATTTAACGAGCTCCTTCATGGTGGTGTGGTCAGCATATAGAGGACGGTCAATATCGAGGAAATCGACGTGTTTGCGGATCACATCCTTGGCTTTCTGCACCCCGGTTCCGAAGCTGTACTCGCTCTTTCTGAAGTCCAGTGCCTGTGCTGCAGCCATATACTCTATGCCCAGGATGCCGTATGCATTGTCAAGGATCTGGTTGTTCTTAATGGCCGTGTTCATTCCCATGGAGACAAAATCTTCCTGGTCAGCGGCAGCCGGGATTGATTGAATTGATGCGGGTGCTGAGAGTATCCTTTGTTCCACAATCATCATGTCAGCAGTGTACTGGCTGAGCATCAGTCCCGAGAACATACCTGCGCCTTTTGTAAGGAATGCCGGCAGTCCGACGCTGAGGGCGGGATTGTTAAGCCTGTTCATTCTTCTCTCTGACATTACGCTCACCATGGTGACGGAGGCACCTGCCATATCCATCGGTACGGCAACAGGTGATCCCTGGAAGTTGGCACCGGAGAGCTGCAGGTTTTTATCAGGGAAGAATATCGGGTTGTCACCAACGCCATTGAGTTCAATCTCAACCTGGCTGCGTGCATATCCCAGCATATCATGTGCAGCGCCGATAACCTGCGGGGTTGATCTCATTGAGTAGGCATCCTGTACCTTTGACTTGACACGTCCTTCCTTCAGGTCGCCGCCCGAAACGCATTTATTGATTGCATTGGCGCTGCGGATGGCTCCTTTGAAACCGCGTGCCTCATGAAGAAGCGGAGCATATGGTTTCATATTGGCCTTCAGAGCCTCGAGTGACATGGCAGCGGCTATCTCAGCCTGTTTCAGCCAGTTATTGGCATCAACCAGCCAGATGGCGCTCATGGCGGTGAGCATATTCGAGCCGTTGATTGCTGCCAGTCCGTCGCGTGCCAGCAGTCCGGGTACTTTGATACCTGCCCTTTTCATGGCTTCGGCGCCGTCGAGAAGTTCTCCCTTGTAATAGGCTTTGCCTTCGCCCATGAGGAGGAGTGCTATCTGGGACATTGGAGCCAGGTCGCCGCAGGCGCCAACAGATCCTTTCTGGCATGCATACGGTGTGACACCCTTGTTAAGCATCTCCACGTAAGTCTCAGTGATCTCAAGACGGCAGCCCGAGTTGCCGTGGGCGTGCACGTTTATACGACCGAGCATTGCACCGCGGACTACCTCAATCGGAGCCGGGTCACCAATGCCGGCAGCATGGTTATATACGAGATATTTCTGGAAGTCCTTGATCTGGTCATCATTGAGAACTATCTCGGAAAACTCGCCTATGCCGGTGTTAACCCCGTACATGATCTCATGTGCCACGATCTTTTTCTCAAGCATGGCGCGGCATTCGAGAATCTTCTTGCGGGCATCGGGATGAAGTTCCACCTTTTGTCCGTGGCGGGCAACATTGACAACGTCATTGACGGTGAGCCCTGAACCTTTAATGATTAATGTATCCATAGATATAAGATTTTTATTTTTCAGAATTGATGATTAATGGCTTGTTTAGAAAAAGCAAAGAGGAGCGGCGTCACCGTGGTGTGTCGCTTTGCGGGAGGCATTCAATACAACCCGGAGCGGTTGATTTTGATCTTGTATTCCAGTACCCGGCTGCGTGTCATGATGCAGATTTACAGCACCAAATATATGAAAAGAAATGAATTTGCCATGTGACGTAAGTTACAGGTGTTTTTTTTCTCTCATATATGTCACAATTCTACATTCCGCCTTGATTTTTTTCCTATTTTTTAGGTTTTAATTCTCTGACCTATGAAAAGCAGATTTACCTCAACTCTGCTGCTGGTAATTGTTCCTGCAGCAATACTCCTTACACTGGCCGCCTTTAACATAATCAGATCGCTACCGCAGGAAGATCTGAAGGGAAAGTACCAGTACAAGGATTTCGAGCCGGCTCTCAAGTGCCGCTCATGTCACCCGGGCATCTATGAGCAATGGTCTCAGGCGATGATGTCACAGGCTTACACCCATCACTGGGATGAAATTGAATATTTTGAACTTGCAGTTCCCCATGCAGAAGTTAATCCTGCCCTGAAGGATCCGGTTGACGGCTGCAATGGGTGCCATACACCGATGGCATATATGGTCGGCAAGTTTCCTCCTCCGCGCCCGGGGGAAAAGAGCATGGCCAATGAGTCAGTCTCGTGCGAGGTCTGCCATCTTACGCAGAGGGCACAGGTTGATCCGCCCTTCAATTTCAGCTACTTTATTGAACCCGGGCGGACAAAATACAGCGGTCGGGAGCCTGAAATCCAGTCGCCTGCACACAAGATTGTTCAGAATGATTTCTTCCGGACAACCGAGTTTTGCGGCAACTGTCACAACGAGAAGAATCCTTACGGCATCTGGGTGAAAAGCACGCAGCTGGAGTGGAAGGAGGGACCCTATGCCAAAGAGGGTGTACGGTGTCAGGACTGCCATATGCCAAAGGGTCCGTATATCCTGGCACTGATGGGGAAGGAGCGCGATGATGCCCGCCTCCACCTGTTCCACGGAGCTCATGACCCCGGCAAGGTAAGAGGAACCATTGAGCTACGGATTGAGCCTGACGTACGTCTCGCCGAGCCCGGCGAAAACATAGTCTTTACCGTTGCGCTGTTCAACCAGAAGACGGGACACAAGTTTCCCACCGGATCGGTGGAAGACCGCATAGCCTGGCTCGATGTCGAGGCTACTGATGCTAAGGGTAAAACCTATCACCTTAACGTTGATAAAAAAGGATTTGAAGGCGAGGAGTATACTATCTCTGGTGATTACCTTGCCTACCAGGACATGGCCATACCGCTGAAGCTTACTGATTTCAGGGGAGTGCAGCGCGACGGCATACCATACGGGAACCGGATATTCCGTATGCCCTATTTTGATGAGCAGGGAAATATGACAATCATGCAATGGAACACCTTCTCCCAGGGAGTGGATTACCGTATCGGTCCAAGGGAGACCAAGGTGGAGAAATTCACATTCAAAATACCCTATGAGGCTGCACCCGGAGAGATGAAGGTAAGAGCTGTGCTTAACTACCAGCTCCTTGTGAAGCCGGTGGCTGACTACCTGAAAGTGCCGTCTGATGAGTCAGAGATCATAATGGTCAATGAGCATTCAACCAGAGTCGAGATTCTTCCCTGATAATCAAACCTTAAAGAAATTTATATGAAAACTTCTTTCTATGCCAGGGCTGCCATATTGACCGCAACGATCATTATGCTGCTTCCATATGAACAGGTATCGGCCATACCGGCCTTTGCCCGCAAGTACCAGATCAGCTGCCAGGTGTGTCATTCTCCGGCTGCCCCTACCCTGAAGCCATTCGGCGATGAGTTCGCGGGAGCAGGCTTCAGAATGACTGATTATGAATCGCCACGCTATTTCATACAAACCGGAGACGACAGGCTTTCTTTGTTCAGGGAGCTTCCGCTTGCCATAAGAATTGACGGATTTGCTACATTGAACTTCAATGATGCCGGAACAGTTGATTTCGGGTCGCCGTTTGTGGTGAAGATCCTTTCCGGCGGTGAGCTTTCCGACAAGTTGTCGTACTACTTCTATTTCCTGATGAACGAGCGTGGTCACATAGCCGGTCTCGAGGATGCATTTCTTATGTATTCCGATGTGCTCAATTCAGGCATAAACCTGTTTATAGGCCAGTTTCAGACTTCAGACCCGCTGTTCAAGGGCGAGTTACGCCTTACACTCGAACCGTACAAGATTTACGGCGTCAAACCATCAGAATCTTCGGTTGACCTGAAGTATGACCGGGGAATAATGTTTGACAAAGGCTTTTCCACAGGGACCACCATTGTAGGCGAGATTATCAACGGCTGTGGCATCGGAGAGGCAGGTGAAGGGTATCTCTTTGACAAGGACAAATACAAGAATTTCATGCTCAGACTGAACCAGGCCATCGGCAACAGTGTCTCAATCGGCTTCTTCGGATACACCGGGAAGGAGGTCATAACGGACAACGTGTCTGATCCTTACGTTAGTGAGATGAAGATGTACGGACCTGACCTGTCAGTCGACATAGACGGTAAACTGCTGCTGAATGTACAATATTTGTGGAGGACTGACTCAGATGTGTTTGATGGGGACGGTGAGGTTCACCTGACAGACGTGAAAACACAGGGAGGCTTCGCGGAGGTGATCTATGCGCCTAAAGGCGATATGAGCAAATGGTACTTTACGGGACTTGTCAACTGGGTTGACTCAGACCTTGACCAGCTGGATTACCAGTCAGGGACGATACATGCGGGGTATCTCCTGAGGCGGAATGTAAGGCTTGTGACCGAATACACCAGGATCTTCGGCGGGAATCCCTACGGCAAGCTCAGCGCCGGCTTTGTCTCGGCATTCTGATCATGCCGGAAATATGTAAGGCGCTGGTGTAATGATGCCACGGACCGGCAGCACCACCGAACTTTTACCGTCTTTGGAATGTTAATTTCCAAATACTGAATCTATGAAAAAACTCATGGTAATTGCTGCCGTTGCATTACTTGCGTCATGCACGGTAAAAAAGGAGGTCGACCAGTATACGATTGACCAGTTCTACAAGAATGTAAACACATGGTTTTCGGGTTTTTCCCCGGACGAAACAAAAATCCTGGTATCAAGCAACGAGACAGGAATCTACAATGTATTCGAGATCAGTCTGGGTGACGGGTCAAAGAGACAGGTCACCAGTTCAACCGATGACTCGTATTTTGCTGTCGGGTATGTTCACGGTACGGGACAGATCCTCTATTCAGCGGATAAGGGGGGAAACGAAATCAATCATATATACCTGCTGGGTGAGGACGGCAGCACGGTTGACCTGACTCCGGGAGATGAAGTAAAGGCCTCATTCAACGGATTCAGCCCGGACAAAAAGGTGATGTACTTCTCAACCAACGGTCGTGATCCGCAGTACTTTGATCTATACAGGATGAATGTTGGTGAGTGGAAACCCGAGATAATCTGGGAGAACACCGAAGGATTTGATTATTCCGGGTCAACCAGGGACAGGAACATTCTTGCGCTCGCAAAATCAATTACCACAAGTGAAAACAGGCTCTTTCTTTTTGACAGGGTTACAGGCAGGACCACTGAAATATCAGAGGCAGACAAGCCGGGTTCATATTCCGCATCAGGCTTCTCGAACGATAATGCCAGTTTCTACTACACTACCGATGTTGGAAAGGAATTCGCCTACCTGGTTAAGTATGATATTGCCACAGGAGGACGCGAAGTAGTATACGAGGCGGACTGGGATGTGAGGGGTTGCAGCTTCAGCAGGAATGAAAAATACAGGATGATAATGGTGAATGAAGATGCGCGTATCAAACTTAAGATTACCGACCAGTCTACCGGCCAGGATGTAGTCTGGCCTGATATCCAGGGATCCAATATCGAGGACCTGGCAATATCTGAGAGCGAGAAATATCTCCTGCTCGGACTTGGAACATCACGTACTCCCGGGGACCTGTACCTGTATGAGTTCGGAGGCACCGATATGAAGAAGCTCACTAATAATCTGAATCCGGAGATCAACCCGGCCAACCTCACTGAGGCGGAAGTGGTACGTTATGCCTCCTTTGACGGTCTGGAGATACCTGCAATATATTATAAGCCGCTCACTGCGACAAAGAAGAACAAGGTCCCTGCCATGGTGCTGGTGCACGGCGGCCCGGGCGGACAGGCCATGACTTACTATGACCCGCTGATCCAGTACCTTGTAAATCACGGGTATGCTGTCCTGGATGTCAACAACAGGGGCAGCAGCGGTTACGGAAAGTCATTCTTCAAGATGGATGACAGGAATCACGGCGATAAGGACCTCAAGGACTGTATCTGGGGCAAGAAGTGGTTGCAGACTCTTGAATACATTGACAGCGAGAATATCGGCATCATAGGCGGCAGTTACGGCGGCTTCATGACCATGGCAGCAATGACATCGGCTCCGGATGAATTCAAAGTTGGCGTTAACCTCTTCGGAGTAACCAACTGGCTTCGCACGCTGAAGTCAATACCGCCATGGTGGGGATCATTCCGCGAGTCGTTATACAACGAGATGGGTGATCCGTTCACGGCTGACTCAGTCAGGCTATACAATATTTCACCCGTGTTCCACGGTCAGAATGTGAAGCATCCGGTTATGGTGCTGCAGGGCGCCAATGACCCCAGGGTGCTGCAGGTTGAGTCGGATGAGATGGTTGAGGCCATCAGGTCTGCAGGTGTGCCGGTGGAGTATGTGATATTTCCTGATGAAGGTCACGGCTTCGTAAAGAAGGAGAATGAGATCAAGGCATATTCACAGATCCGGGAATTCCTCGACAAATACCTGAAGGGTACAGGGGAGGAGAGCTGACACCAACCAGGTCTCTTCTGACGGAGTAAATTCCAATGATAACAAGAAAATGGCCGGCGGTCAGACATGATCCCCGGCCTTTTCTTAGCCAGTGCTGCTCCTTGTGTTACAGCAGGTCTGTGGCTTCTGCCTTTCTGCCGGTAAAGGGTTCGGTGGCACGGTTGAATATGCCATGAACCCAGGCTATTGCCATCCCGTAATTTGTAATCGGGATGCTGTGCTTCTTCGGCTCGCGGAGCCTGTTCAGCAGTTGCCGGTGCGTCACCATGCAACCTCCGCATTGAATGACAAGGGCATATTCTTCGATCGGACGCGGGAAATTATCGAGCCCGGCCACATTGTCAAACTCAAGATTCCTGCCGGTAAAGTTCGTCAGCCAGCGCGGGATCTTCACCCTTCCGATGTCGTCACATGAGACGTTATGGGTGCACGACTCCAGCAGCAGCACCCGGTCTCCGTCCTTCAGCTCACCTATTTTCGGCGTACCACGAAGATATTCCGCGAAGTCTCCTTTCTGCCGGGCCAGGATGATGCTGAAACTTGTAAGAGGTATGTCACGCGGGATGGATGCGTCAGCCTTGAGAAAGACCTGGCTGTCAGTTATGGCCAGGGCCGGCCTGATGCCGGTACGGCGGAGAAAAGCATCTACTTCCCTCTCCTTCACGACGATAGCCGTGCAGTCGTTATCAAGTATGTCCCGGATAACCTGCACCTGTGGCAGTATGAGTCTCCCTTCCGGAGCTTCGATGTCTATGGGGGTGATAAGCAGTACGATGTCACCCGGATTCACAAGGTCACCTATCAGCCCGTGGCTTTTAAGCGCTGTGGCGGGCATGGCTTCCCTGATCATCTTCAAAAGTGCCGGATTGTACTTTTCAGGGTGCAATGCGGAGTATTCCGCAACTTCCCGGCCTGTGAGGCTCATGACCTTTTCGCGCAGTTCCGCGGTTACCGCGGTGACATCACTCTTGTTATGGATAACCACGTACGGCATGTCAAGTTTGCGAAACTCCTCAGTCAGCCTGGCTTCGTGATCACCGAACCTGTTATCGGACAGAACAAGGATGGCCAGGTCAATCAGCTTCAGCGATGCCATTGATTTTTTTATTCGAAGCTCACCAAGGTCTCCCGTATCATCAATACCTGCCGTGTCAATAAAAATTAGCGGTCCCAGGCCATGCACCTCGATGCTCTTTTTTACCGGATCAGTTGTTGTGCCGGCTACATCGGAGACTATTGCTATATCCTGCCCGACGAGGGCATTGATGAGCGAGCTCTTGCCAACATTCCTCCGGCCGAATATTCCCACATGGGGTTTTGTATCCCTTCCTTTTGCTGTCATCTTTTTACTCTTCGATATCCTTCAGGCGGTATCCGCCCTGGACAAGGTTTTCAGGCCTGAGTATGTCAGAGAGTTTCTCCGGGCTGACATATCCCAGTTTCTTGTTGGCCTCGGATATGCTTAACCGTTCTTCCTTCATCAACGCGGCCAATGCGGCAGCTTTTTTATACCCTATGAATGGAAGCAGAGCGGTAGTAACGGCCGGACTCGACATCACCTGTTTCTCTGCCTCGCCTGAATGCACTTCCATCCCTGAAAGCAGGTTTTCAGCCATTGAGTGGTCTGCTGCTATTAGTGTTTTGATGCTTTCCAGCAGGGCATGCCCTGTCAGCGGAAGATAGGCATTCAGTTCCAGGCAGCCCTGTGCTGCCAGCGAGGATACGATCTGGTCATTGCTGTACACCCGGTGTGAGCAGCTGATAACAAACTCGGGGATGACGGGGTTGATTTTGCCCGGCATGACAGAGCTGCCGGCCTGTCTTGCCGGAATCGACACAGACCTTCTGCCGTGCAGGTCAGATGCCAGAATGCGCAGGTCTCCAGCCATTTTCTCCATGGTTACGGCATGGGCTTTTATGATTCCGTGGATTTCCACCAGGGGATCAAGGTTTGAAGTGGCATCAGAGAGATTTTCTCCCCTGGTGACAGGAAGTCCTGTGAGTTGCTGCAACCTGTTAACCACTTCGTTTACATAGAACCTGGGAACAGTGATGGATGTTCCCACCGCCGATCCTCCGAGGTTAACAACCTTGATTCGCTCGAGGCATTTGGATACCCTCCACCAGTCGCGTGAGAGAGCATCGCTGTAGCTGCCCAGGAGCCTGCCCCAGGTGGTGGGTACCGCTTCCTGCATCTGGGTGTAACCTATCCGAAGCACCGAACGGTACTTTTTCTCAAGCTCTTCTATGTTTTTCCGCAGTTCATTTATTGACTCTTCGAACTCCGTGAGCAGGTTCATGGCAGCCACCCGGAGGGCAGTGGGAACCACGTCATTTGTAGACTGGAATATGTTGGCGTCCTCGATAGGGTCAATGAAATCATAATCGCCCGGATCCCTGCCGAGAATCTGAAGAGCCCGGTTGGCGATTATCTCATTCAAGTTCATGTTTATGCTTGTTCCTGCGCCGCCTGATATCGCCGGTACGATGAAATGTCCGAAGTGTTTCCCGGCCATGCACTCCCCGGCAGCTGCGGAGAGTGCACCGAGTTTTTCGGCGGTTATGACTCTGATATTAATTGCAGCAAGGTCATATTCTTTTGCGGCTTCCTTAAAAAATGAGGCGGCCGCAAGATAGCAGGCCTGTTTTGTCACTGCCATTGCCCTGTACCACTCCTCATTGAATCTGCCCTGATCCGGGAAGTTATCCCGTGCCCTGACTGAATGAATGCCATACAGTGCATTTTCATCCAGTTCTTTTTCTCCCAGAAAATCCTTTTCGCGGCGCATGGTCTTATTACTTTTCATCTTCGGAGACAGGAGGTGAAAGTTTCTTCGACTGGGCTTCCGCATCAATTTCCTCACTCTTTTTCTGCAGCTCGTCTATCGAGATGATCTTGGCTCGTTTTTCGGTCGGAGGGTTCAGTTTTTCCGATTTTTCAAATTCGATGACCTGTTTTCGGAGGTCTTCCGGCAGATCTTTCTGGCTTTTAAGGACGATGTCAATAAATTCTTCCGAGAAAAACTGATCGACCTGTATGCGGCGCTTGGCCGTATGGGCGAACTTGCCGATTATCCGGCAGATGCTGTCACGGTCCTCCGGGCTCAGCTTCTCTGCCAGGTCATACTCCTCGATCTTTTTAAGCGACAGTATCACCGGTTCCAGGGCATCCCTGGTGATGACGAATACGTCATAGTCACCCAGCCGGTAAGTCAGCTGCTTTATTTTGTCGATGGTGTTGGTAGGCACAACCAGGAACATCGATTTCTTGACATTATCCTGGCTGGCGTATTTCTTAAGGTTATCGGCCTGGATTTTGATGTAGGTCGGGAAGTTCGAGAGGTCGTCGTTTGCCGGGCTCTTGGCGTCAAAAATGATATACTCGCCGCTGATTTCGATTGTATTGTCTGGATTTCCCCTGAAGGGTACCTTTTCAATGTAGTTCACATGGTTGACATCGCAGATCCGGATGATTGAATTTTTAACGTCAGTCTCATGCTCTGACCACTGCTTTTTCATTGCTTCGAGCCTGTCAGCCACTTCCCTGAGTTTCTCCTCGTTCAGTCTTCGCCGTTCCGCCTCGAGGCTGTCCTTGGTCTGGTTCAGCCGGGCGATGTTCTCGTTATAGGTTTTAACGTTGTCTTCCCGTATGGCTTCGAAACCTGCCACTTTTTTCGTTAGCTCCTGTATGCCGGCTGAGTGTTCCCGCAGGCGTCCGTTGAGCTCCTCGATGTATGCATCCTTGCGTGCCGACTGCACCTCCATCTCACGCACCCTCTGGGAGAGGTTTTCGTTGCGTGCCGACAGTTCCGTGATGCGGTTCTGCAGCCTGCCCGTGGTCTCCCTGACAGCCTCTGTCTCCCTGGCGAGTGCCCGGAACTCCTCGTAGGCATCAAAGCTGAGGTTCCGGACTCTTCTCCAGTGGAAGAGCCTCTGCCAGAAGCTGAGATCCTTTATCCGGTCAAAAAAGAGGTTGAGTTTTTCCATGAAGGCAAAGTTAGCAAATCTGTAATGGTCATGTCTGAAGGCAGACAATTAAGTTGCAACGCAGCAGAGAGCGCTTTTGCCGGTCATCCGGGTTTGCCTGAGCGGTGACAACCCTGTTACCTGAGCAATGCCGCCGCGCACCAGAGCACGGGTGCCTGTCCGTGGAAGTCGCCGGTGTTGCGTTTCCGGTTCATATAGTGGGAGCGGTCATCGCTGGTTCCGGTGCCTTCGCAAACTTCGGTCACATTTCCCTCGGCATCAATATATTTTACCAGGGAGAGCCATGCTTTTCTGGCCGCAGCGCCGTATGTTTTTTCATCGAGCCAGCCGTTCTTCACCCCGGTGATCATTGCGTAGGTGAACATGGCTGTGGATGAGGTTTCCTTCCAGAACTCAGGATCGTCTATTACCTGCCGCCACATCCCGTCCTCTGCCTGGTGAATGAGGAGGGTTGCCATCATTTTCTTATAGCCTTCCATAATCCGCGGCCTGTCTGGGTGATCTACGGGCATGGCGCGAAGGATCTCAGACATGCCGGCGGCCATCCACCCATTACCGCGGCCCCACGTGAAATGGGCGTAGGGAGCATGATAGAAGAGCCCGTTTCCGAGCTGGATGGTATCCAGGTAAAGTATCATTTCCCCGGCAGCGCGGTCAATGTACTTAATGTCACCTGTAGCCCTGTATGCCTGAGACTGCACGGCGGTGACCATGAACATGTCATCAATCCAGATGCGTGTCTGCCAGGTATAGCCAAGGTCAGCATAAGCCTTCTCCTCAGGTCCGGCATCTTCCGGCAGTGTCCATTGTGTGTCTGCATAGTACAGGCCCAGGTCGAGATATTTTTTCTCGCCGTTAATCAAATAGAACTCCAGTGGAACTGATCCGAAGACATTATTGTCAACGTGATTTGGAGGGGGCAGCAGGTTGGTGATGGTGTCAAACAGCGGTTCAAACCGGCTCTGCAGTTTAGTCAGCAGTTCACTGTTGCCGGTGGCCTCTGCAAACCATATGCTGCCGAGCCAGGTGCAGACCTCTGAATAGACTATCTGGGTTGGGGGCTGAAGGGAAGAGACATCTCCGCTGCTCTTGTGCGGGGTGGCCAGGTACCGTTCAGAGAGAAGGAGTCCCACTTTCCCGGGATCAGCGTCAGCCGGCCAGCTTTTAAGATCATAATCAGCTGTCTGTGTGCAGGCGGATATTGCCAGAATCATTGACAGACCGAAAGCAGAAAGAACATTTTTCATCGGAGCGGAATCAAAGGTATTTTTTCAGTGAATTGACCGAATCAAACGGAATAACATTGTCAAGGGACATTTTTCCGGCAAGGAGTGCAAGAATTCCGGCAACAAGTATTGTCTGATCCCTGAAGGCGGAGGAGATGCGTTTGAGATAATCCTCCGGCTTGCCAAAGGGCAGGCTTGTCAGCGCACCAGTGACCAGGAAATCAGGATGCCATCGCTCAACGAGATCCTTCAACCCGTTGAAAGGGGTTGACTGGCCGAGGTACAGGACACTGTGACCCGCCTTCCGGATTATGTAGGTGAAGAAGAGGAGCCCCATCTCATGCAATTCACTCTCCGGCAGGAACATTATGAATTTTTTACGGTCAGGCCGCTCCGGAGGAGAGAGGGTATCGATGGCAGAGATCAGCCTTTTCCTGAAGATATTTGAAACGAAATGTTCAGATCCGATATCCACCGAACCCGTATGCCACATAATTCCGACCCTTCTGAGGAAGGGGAAAACCACTTCGGTAAAGGTCTCTTCGAAACCCTTGTTGATGATCGAACGCATGAGTATATCATTGACCCGGTCCTCATCGAGGTCTGACATGGCTACAATCAGCGTGTCGAGCTGTGTTTCCGTGTCGGACGATTCCCTTGTGAGCAGTTTGACCTTTTCTTCAATCTCGTCTCCGCTGAAGGTTGCGATCTTTGATATTTTGACACCCTTCCGGTAGAGGATTGAGATATTGAGTATTCTTTTAAGATCATCATTGTCATACCATCTGCGGTTGGTATCTGTCCGGTGAGGCTTGATAATGTGGTACCGGCGTTCCCAGATCCTGATTGTACCGGCCATGATGCCGGTGAGCTTTTCCAGGTCGCTTATTGTGTAACGGTCCATCTGATGGTATATTCCGAGGTTAAATATAGTTCATTGTCAGTAGTGTTCCATAATCACCTGCAAAAAAAGCGACGCCCTGCCTGAGCGTCGCCATTTTCATCGGGTGATATATTGATGCCTTACGGCAGAAGGACCTGGTCAATCACATGGATGACACCATTGGAGGCCTGCACGTCAGTTGCCACAATTTTAGTGCTTCCGTTGATTGTGGGCACCGGGCTGAGAGCCACGCTGATTGCTCCGTTGAGAGTTTCAACGTTGCCTGCCTGAAGCTGTGTCGAGAGAACGTTTCCGCTGACGACATGATAGGTGAGTATCGGAACCAACTGCTCAGCGGTAAGATCGGCGACACCGGATATTCCAAGGGTTGTGAAGAGAGACTCGAAAGCTGCATTTGTCGGTGCGAAGATCGTGAACGGACCGGAGCCGTTCAGAGTCTCCACCAGGTTGGCTTTCACAACTGCCTGTACAAGTATGCTGAATGAATCATTGTTAAGGGCNNGACATTGGCGGTTTTGTTGAGTTTAACGCCGGATGCAACATCGACCTTCAGGCTGAGATTGGAGCCCTGCGCCGGGCTTAACGTTTTATAATATCCGGAAGAGATCATTGATGATTTTGCTTCCGTTCCCAATACATGATAGAGAAGTATAGGGGTGAGGGTTTCCTTGGTGAGAGCGTCAATTCCGCTTATGCCAAGCTGGTTGAAGAGAGAGGTAAAGGCTGCATTCGTGGGTGCAAATACCGTGAAATTGCCTGTACCGTTGAGTATATTTACAAGGTCAGCCTTGGTGAGGGCCTGAACCAGTATCGAGAAGTTCGCGTCAGAACCAGCGTATTCTGCTATTGTCATATCAGATACCGGCTTCATTTCTTCTTCTGCCTTCTCGCAACCTGTAAGTATAAAGATTCCCATCAGGGCAATCATTCCGTAAATAAGTGTCTGCTTTTTCATGATGTTCGGTTTTATTGGTTATTGAATTTTGAACATAGAACATCATGGGATAATTAATGTTCAAGAAAAAATGTAAAATGATATACAAAAATACATACTAATTCTAGAAATGAATCAACTAAAACTGTGATATACAGTAAATTGATAGTGAAATGTTAAAATATGTTAAATGTATAAGAAAAAGGAAGAATAAGTATACATAATAAAACAATGACCTTCCGGTGACGTTGTGGGTGAGACTATTCTTTGGTCCAGATGCGGGTATTGAGGTTGAGATCATCAACCACTTCCGTAAGCAGCGTCAGGAACCGGAGGGTTTCTTCCAGGAAATCATAGTCGGCCGCAGGCTTGAACGGCCGGAGTTCGAAGAGGTTCCTGTTCATGCTTATGGCAATACAGACCTTCGAGTCGAGGAAAGAGAGGTGTACCTTTGTATTCCACTTCTCCCTGAAGGCAAGTATACGTTCCATCAGGGAAGGTGTGAGGATATACCTTGACTCCACCTGGTCATCGCCGTAGACGCAGAACTCCTTTTCGAACCGGGGGTCTTCCAGGCGAATCAGTTCGCCCCTGCCGAATGAAACAGACTGGAGAGACTGTCCGAATTTGCCGAAGATCTTTTCGGCAGTGTCCGGAAGCACAACAGTATGTGTTTTGAAATTCTTATTGAAATCTGCGATAATGAATATTCCTTTGAATATGGTTGTATACTCATCCCTCTGGTGGCTTCCCGCACCGCTGGTGCTCCGGTGCCTTGCATTGACTTCGGAGAACTCTATCTCAGTCTTGCCTATCCTGCCGCGGAAATAATCCTCTCCGCTGTACTTGTCGCATGACAGTGTGAATATCCTGCTTCTTATGAAATCATCCATGGTGATACAGGCGTCAGGCTGGTATGTAAGTCCTTCGTCTGCATATCCTGCGATGCGTGCTATTATCTTTTCCTTGTACTCCTTCCGGTAGTTTTTGCTGACAATACCGGTAGCAACCAGTCCCGCGAAGGCGGTGATGATTATCGGTGCCGGCTTCGGGAAAGCCGTGTTGCCGGGTATGAGCATCAGCTCTGCCAGCACGGCAGCGGCCGTAATAAGCAGGGCGGTAAGGGCCTTTTTATTGGTTGCCCTGCGTCGCAGATCAATTGATTCGAGGTCGGGGCGCAGTTCCTTTTCGTAAAATTCCCTGAAAGTGCCGTATCTGCTCATCCTTCTTTTGTGTTTTATGCCATATTCACAGGCGGTTTGGAGCTGACCTCTTCCCGTTTTGCTGCGGGGATCTCAAAGAAAGATCTTCTCTTATATTGCATCATGGAGGCAATGATATTTGAGGGGAAGATCTCAATGCTGTTGTTATATATTGTAACGGCAGCATTGAATGCGCGGCGTGATGCTGCAAGCTGCTCCTCCACCTCGTTGAGGGTGCCCTGCAACTGCAGGAAGTTGGTGCTTGCCTTAAGGTCAGGGTAATTCTCCACTGCAACCAGCAGGTCGGTCAGCCTGGCACTGAGGCGGTTTTCCACCTGCACCCTCTCCTCTGCCGTGAGTGTTTGTGGCAGTGCCTTGATCCTCAGTTCGGTAATCTCGGTGAGGAGCTCTCTTTCATAATTCATGTAAGCCTTGACGGTTTCAACGATCTTCGGGATAAGATCATACCTTTTCCTGAGCATGACGTCAATGGAGGCAAATGAATTCTCCACATCGTTCTTTCTCCGGATAAGGGAGTTGAAGATCAGCAATGCCGAAAGCAGCAGTATAAACGCTGCCGCGATAAGTACATATATCATTGCGGGTGTGTTAACAGGTTCAGCATGATTCAGCCCGGTCAATGTGGCGGGCTTGTAAAAATAGCTATTTTAATCTTTTCAGAGGAACAAACCGCACCGGCTCGAGCCGCTGTTCGGTTATCCTGCCCTTTCTTTTGGTCAGCACAATAAGCTCCTGAACTGTTGCCGGGTTTCCGACCGGCATCACCAGCCGTCCTCCCTCTGCCAGTTGTTCCTTCAGGGGACCGGGTATATGGTCAGCCGCGGCAGTCACCAGTATTATGTCAAAGGGCGAGTGTTCAGGCCAACCCTTGTATCCGTCGCCGTACCTGGCAACTATATTGCCGTAACCCAGTATTTTTAGCCGCGAAGCTGCTTCCCTGGCCAGTTCCGGTACAATCTCAACCGTATAGACCGTATCAACAATTTCGGCCAGCACGGCAGCCTGGTACCCCGAGCCTGTTCCTATCTCCAAGGCCTTTTTACCTTTGGCCGGCTTTGACAGTTCAGTCATATAGGCAACAATAAAAGGTTGTGATATGGTCTGGTTGTAACCTATCGGCAGTGGCTGGTCACTGTATGCTGAACCTGCGAGTGCCACAGGCACGAACAGGTGGCGCGGGACCCGTTCCATGGCTCTCAGCGTGGCAGGGTCACTGATGCCGCGTGCGACTATCTGGCTCTTCACCATCTGACTGCGGGCCCGGGTGTTGCGTACCTCTTCCTGGCCCGATGGCAGGAAGATAACGAGGGTTAATATTATCAGCAGGCTCTTCATCTGGTTCCGACTGATACAAGTTACAAAAAAATGTCCGGACAGTGTATGCCCCGGGAAAGTACGGGTCTGATCTGGGCATATCAATACCCTGCTCTCCGGCATATTTTATTTTTCTTCTTTTTCTTAAATTCATGACATGAAAAAACTGGTCATCTTAACAGGAGCCGGAATGAGTGCCGAGAGCGGCATTAAAACATTCCGTGACAGCGGAGGTTTGTGGGAGCAGTACAAGGTTGAGGAGGTGGCATCCATCGAAGGATGGTACCGTAATCCGGACCTGGTTCAAAAGTTTTACAATGATCGCCGGCGCCAGTTGGAGAAGGCTGTTCCGAACGCTGGCCATACGGGCCTGAAAGAGCTTGAAAAGCTGTTTGATGTGCATATTATCACACAGAACGTCGATAACCTCCATGAGAGGGCAGGCAGCAAAAGCGTGCTCCATCTTCACGGTTTGCTGACAGAGGCGCGCAGCAGCAAGAACCCTGACAGTGTAATTGATATTGGCTATCGCGAGATTCTCCCGGGTGAAAAGGCTGCTGACGGGTCATCGCTGCGTCCGAACATAGTCTGGTTTGGTGAGGCTGTTCCTGCCATGGAGGCAGCGGCTGACATCGCCTCACAGGCTGAGCTATTTGCCGTGATTGGCACATCGCTGAATGTTTACCCGGCTGCCGGCCTGATACATTATGTTCCGGCAAGCACACCGGTTTTCCTGATTGATCCGAAGCCGGTTACAGTTTACACGAACCACAAGGTCGATTATATTTCCGAGGGTGCGGGCAAGGGTGTTGCCATTCTGGCCGGAAAACTGATGGTTTTCGCCGCTTAAGGCGGCATGCCGGTCCGGATATAACTTTTTTTAACTATCCGGTATCATAATAAGGTGCTGTTATCCTTCCGTTTCTTAACCTTAATTTATAGTTTGGCGGTACTAAAAATCCAAAAGGAGTGACATGAAAAAACTATTTCTTCCCCTATTGCTGATATTGCTTGCCACAGGAATGCAGGCCCAGCAGAACAAGGTTGTTGACCGGATCATTGAGCTTGGCCAGACAGACAACCGTACGATGCATCATCTTGATGTGCTTTCAAACCGTTTCGGCGGAAGGCTTGTCGGTTCCGATGCATATGAGAATGCAGCTGATTGGTGTGCATCGCAATTCAGAAGCTGGGGCATGGAGGTGATCATGGACGAAGCCGGAACAGTTCCGGTAGGATTCAACCGTGGTCCCTGGTTCGGCAGGATGCTCTCTGACAACGGAATGACACTGCATTTTGCCACTCCTTCATATACAGCCGGAACAAAGGGTGTTCAGCGCGGTCATGTTCTCCTCGAGCCCAAAAGCAAGGATGAGTTTGAAAGGATGAAGGGAGTTCTGAAGGGAGCTTGGGTGCTTATCGGCGGGAAGAATGACGGCTGGCCCATCGACTGGTCGCCCAGGGGCGACAGCATAAGGGCTGCAGCCATGGTTTACAATGACTCCATCTCGAGGCTTAACAGGGAGATCATGCGTGAGAACATGATGAACAGGGAGAATCCCCCGAAGGAACCCCATAAGCTCAGGGAGGTGCCTGCTCTCTTCTACCGTGAGATGTGCGAGGCAGGAATCCTTGGCGTGATTCAGTCTTCGGAAGTACCCATCAGGGCGCTTTATGACAGGAAGAACCTCGACAGGATGACATTTGACAACCTCCCGACGGTTTGCGACATCAAGCTTGATGAGCACCAGTATGATTTAATTGCCCAGATGGCTCGTGAGAGGAGATATTTTCTCCTCGAGTTTGATATAAGAAACCACTTCAAACCCGGACCGGTGAAGTACTACAGTGTGATCGGCGTAATCAAGGGTAAGAAATACCCGAACGAGTATGTGATGATGGGCGGACACCTCGATGCATTTGATGTTGCAACCGGTGGTGTCGACGACGGATCAGGCGCCAGCCCGACCATGGAGGCTGCACGCCTGATAATGGCTGCCGGCGGCAAGCCTGACCGCACCATCCTGGCCTGCCTCTGGGCTGCCGAGGAGTTCGGGCTGGTTGGCTCAAAACACTGGGTTGAAACCAACAAGGACAAACTACCGAAGATCTCCAACTACTTCAACCGTGACGGGGGACCGATGCCAAACACCGGGATTACCGTCACACCGGCCATGTACGATGATTTTGAAAAGATATGCAAACCGCTGAACAGCATCAATCCCGACTTCCCCTTCACACTTAAGAAGCGCACTGATCAGGGCCGGCCCCGTCCGACCTCGGCAGGCGGTTCCGATCATGCATATTTTGCAATGAACGGCGTTCCAACGCTTAATTTCGACGGTCCGGATGTCAAGGGTTACAACTTCAATTACGGAGAGATATGGCATACTGAACGCGACACATATGACAAGAGCATCCCGGAGTACCAGGAACATACTTCAGTGGTAACTGCTGTAGTAGTGTACGGCCTTGCCAATCTTGACCACCTGCTGTCAAGGGAAGGGCTTTACAGGGAAGAGAAATAGTCAATAATTTAAATAAGGGGGGGGTGATGAAGCATGGATTGGCTTTTGCTGCTGTTGCATTGCTTGCTGCAGTGATTGTAGCTTTCGGCCAGGCAAGAAAGGTTGACCAGTCTGTATATGTGCCGGCAGATCCGCAGGTGGTGCAGGATCAGGATGAGATGACCTGGGATGACTACAGGCCGATCCCCGGTATGAACTGGGCTGACCCGTCCCTGAAGCCGGAGCGTGAGTTCCGGATGGCCCTTGTGGCTGTTGACTTTTCTGACCAGCCTTTTGTGATGACCCTGCCCAAAGGATCAGACCCGTTCGGGAATCCGCAGATTGATCCGGTAGACCGAAGTGAGATACCGCAGTTTTATACTGATTTCTGGCTTAAGCCTTCCGCTGTCAATCATGGTCAGACCATTAACGGATACTGGATGGAGCAGTCGAGGGGAAAGTTCGGAATCACGCAGCTTGAAGCCTTCGGCCCATACCGAATGCCAAAGCCGCTGTGGGCTTACGGGCTGAGTGAGTGGGGGCAAAACAATGCCACGCCGGACGGATCCAGTGTGCGTAACCGGATGGAGCACGATATTGACTCTCTCTGGCATGCCGACAAAGGTGACATAAAAGGTAATTATGACGCTATCCTGAGAGTATATGCAGGGTATGATGAGACAGGGGTCTGGCAGGAGTTTGGTGAGATGAAGTTCAACAGCAGGGATGAGATTCCGGCTGAGTGGGGCAATCCAAATCCTGACAAGCCACGCTGGGCTCCCACACGGTATGTTGAATGGACTTCCTGGAAGGCAGGCCAGATGCAATGGGGGCTTTCATCCATCCGGCAGGGTGAGAATTCAGGCACCATCACCCATGAGCTTGGGCATTTTGCCTTCAGCATAGGTGACAATAACAATAATCCGTATGTCAAACCTTACAGGCGAGCCGGATCAGGGCCATGGGATATGATGGACCGCGGTTCATTCAATGGTCCCGGCGGCCCTCATATGAGGTGGGTGGTGCCACCTGTTGCGGGGGCAGCTATGCCGGCAGGTCTGATGCTGCGCAACAGGCTTGTGAACAGGTTTATTACCGAACATGATCTCCTCACCGTGAGCCGGGAAGGACTGGCTTCTTCGGGCCCTGTGGTTGCTCGGATCACGGCACGCGCCGTTAAGCCCCTGCCGGGCGAATATGCCGGCATAATGGTCAGGCTCGACGGTGCTGAGCCTCATGACCGTACACCTGTGACAGATCCGGCTTCAGACCCGCTCTCTCCGGGCAGGCCCAGGTTCAATTACTACTCCCTCGAAGTGGTGCAGCGCATCGGGTATGACTCATTCTGCCCTGATAACGGGGTGTTGCTTGCAATGAACACCGACGGAGAGGGAGGCAATGGCGGACTTAACGGATTCAATTGCTTTAACTGGGTAATTGATGCTCACCCCGAGGATATCAATATGGTGGATTTTGTTAAGCCTGATGGTGAAAAGGTGATGCGTACGGTGGCTGACTACCGGCAGCTTAATGATGCACTTTTCCATGCAGGGCTGAATTCAGGCAGCAAGTTTGAATATGTTGACACCCACAACCGGCTCCATTTCTATGTCATTGACATTCATAGAAATGAGCAGGGAATTCTGTCATACACAGCCGGGGTGCGGTCACTTGATTCTGATGTTGTTAAGGAACCGGCCACGGTCTCTGCCGGGAAGGTTGCTCAGAAGATCGCCGGCGAAGGAATTGTTGAGTTCGAGGTTTCAGGAGATGATCTGTGCAGGTTGCACGCCGGTGTCACGGGTGACGGATGGGAGGTGAAACTATTTAATGAGGTTGTTGCCCCCGGTGACGGGAGAACCGTGAAGATTCCCGTTTATGTCAGGGCAAAACAAGGCTGCAGCAGGAGGGCTGAAATCACCCTTTCCGCTGTGTCGGAGAGCGACAGCAAATACAGGTCAGCAGCCTCGAGAAAGGTGATACTGCAATAGCTTACCCGGTTTTTGCGCGGAATTAATTTTTGAACATCCTGATTTGTGGCTTCGTTCAGGTATATTTGATATCTGAAAGGAGTTTGATGTGAACTGTTTGCTGACCGGATCGAACGGATTTATTGGCAGGAGGCTGGTTGAGGAGCTCTCCGCCGGCGGGAATAAGGTGAAGTGCCTGGTGCGGTCACCTGAAAAGTTCAGGGAACTGTCCTCCCTTCCCGGGGTGACTCCGATTGTCGGAGACCTTGATGCAGTGGATGTACTTGAGGAAGCTTCGGCATGTTGTGACACGGTTTTTCACCTTGCTGCGTATGCCAAACCCTGGTCAAAGGACAGGAGCCTTCCGTACAGGATCAATGTTGCCGGAACGGAGAACGTGCTAAGGGCTGCCCGGAAAGCAGGTGTCAGGCGTTTTGTCTTCACCTCTTCGGCTGCGGTGATAGGGCCTTCGCCGGGAACCGAACCCATAGATGAATCATTCCTGCGTACAGTGCCATGGTTCAATGAGTACGAGGAGACCAAGGCAGCTGCCGAAGAGCTGGTGAGGTCATACAACCGCGACGGAATGGAGTGTGTAATTGTAAATCCGACAAGAGTTTACGGTCCGGGACCAATCAATGAGAGCAACTCGGTCACGAAGATGATTTCTCTTTATGCACGGGGGAGATGGCGCATCATTCCGGGTGACGGCAAATGTGTGGGCAACTATGTAATGGTTGATGACGTTGTCAGGGGGCATATACTGGCTGCTCAGAAGGGCAGGCCTGGTGAGCAATACATACTGGGCGGAGAGAACCTGACCTTTGACACGTTTTTTGATACCCTTGCCACCCTTACCGGCAGGCGCCTGTGGTTGGTAAAGATGCCTGTCAGCCTGATGTCGGCAGCAGCCGGGGTGATGGAATGGCAGGCATCATTTACGGGCATACCGCCGCTGATAACTCCGTCATGGATTAAGAAATACCTGAATCACTGGAGCCTTAGCAGCCGTAAGGCGACAGAGGATATGGGCTATCAGCCAAGGCCCTTCGCCGAAGGCGCAAAGATTACAATGGAATGGCTGCAGAGTGGCTTTGAAAGGTAAAATGTTAAGATGAGTCAGTTGAAAGGAGTCATCCCCGGATCCGGGATAACTACCTGATCACAAGTTTTGTGAATGCTGTCTTATGGCCGTTGCCGCATTTGACAATGTAAGTTCCCGGGCGAAGCTTAACATCACTTTTTTGTTCAACACTTGTACTCCTGCTTGTCACTTCCATGATCTTAACCGTGATGCCGGATACGCTGCAGATAGACATCAGGCAAGGCAAATTAATGCATTCCGGTATTTCAACCGTGAAATTGCCGGATGCCGGATTAGGGTATACATTCAATGCCAGGGCTGGTGCATTTATTGACCCGGCTGAAGTACTTCCTGATAATGTCATTTTCCAGAGTTCATCCCCCGTGGAAGGTATTGCTCCATTAAAGACAAATGTTTTGTTTATACGCCTGAATTCAGGCCCCCAGGCGCCTCCGTTCGCAACATTGGTAAATTTTTCAGGTTGTCCGTCCGGACTGAGCAAACGCCATATTTCTCCGTCTGTTCCGTCATTTGCGGAAAAATAAAGTGTGTCTCCTATAATGACCGGGCTGACAACTCCCGAGCCCATTATTCCCGGCCAGATGTCCTTTATAATTTTCGTTCCTGATTCTGTTCCGTCAGAAACCCAGAGTTCGACTCCGGTTGAAGTTACTCCGGCAGAAAATACAAGTTTATTTTTGAATCCCGTGAAAAATCCCCCTGATAAGTTACCGTGACCGTCAGGGTTTATATCCCTCACCATATGAATTCCGTTATCATCATAAACCCATAATTCTCTTCCGTAGGGTGTCTTTTCAGCCTCAAAAAACATTTTGTTGCCGACAACAGTAATATGTCTCGGATCGAATTGTGTTGTTCCGTCAACAATATCAGTAACCCTGATCACGCCGTTTCCGGATACCTTCCAGAGTTGTGACCCTGTTCCGCTTATCTGGTCTTTAGCACGGAAATACATTTCGTCTTTGAATTCCGTGAAATAAGCCTCATCAAGTTGCCCCACCCTGATCTGGTCGGAAATTAGTATCGTACCTCCGGGAGTTCCGTCGGAGAAATAGAGTTTCAGGCTTGACAATCCGTTGAAGTAAAGTCCGCAGCTGCCTGTGGTTATGTACCCGGGTTGCGTCGAAGCAGCACCTTCAGTCAGGTCTTTTACCAGGAGGGTTGTCTCAGTGGTTCCTTCTGTCTTCCACAATTCTGTCCCCGTATCAGGGTGATATGCACTGAAATAAAGAACATTATTCCATTCGATGAGATGTCCCGGTTTACTTCCTGTGCTTCCAGGTGCTATGTCCTTTACCATGATGGTTCCCTCAGTGGTGCCGTTGGTTTTCCATAGTTCTGAACCATGGGTGCCGTCATCGGCGCTGAAATATGCCTCATCCTTATAAACTACCATGCGGCCGATACTGCTTCCGGTTGTGGTTGAAGGGTTTATCTCCTTCAGCAGGAAGGTTCCATCAGTGGTTCCGTCGGTGACCCACAGCTCGTTATTAGTGTTTCTGTGGTTGGTTGCCTTGAAAACCACCTTGTCCGGAAGCTGCGTCATATAGATGATAAATGAACTTTCGCTGCCGGCGTTAATATCCTTCAGCAATTCAGCCTGCTGTCCTGCCATGGTGCAAGAGAGAGCAGCCAGGATAAATGGTGATATCACTTTTTTCATGGGATTATCTGTTTTAGTTTATGAGTGCTAAACCTGTCAGAGTGCTTTGAGATCCCATCTGACTATATAATGATAGTCTGTCCCGTCCTTTTCCGGGTCAAAGGGTATTTGCTCATATATGGCCTCGGTCATGTCTGTAATTCTGACACCGGTAGCTTCTTTGGAGGAGCTCCAAGACACGTCCCCGTGCAGATGGTTGATGTCCTTTACCTTAAATCTGGCATCTGCTCCGATAAGGTTGTCGGTGGAGGTTGAGTTGTCCCAGACGCATCCGACATCCTTAACATAGTGTCTTGATCTTGTCTCCGTGGGCACATTCTCGGTGGGTGTGGCAATGTCATACCAGTTTTCCAGTCCGAACTGGCCCAGCTGGTCAGCAACAACTTTATTATCGGTTGGGAACAGGTTTGTTATCAGTATCAGACCCTTTATTGATTCTCGGGGAAAATCTCCTGAGCCAAACTCCTGATCGACCAGTCCGGTGCAATCGCAGTCGCCGCTGCAGTAACGGTCTTCTTTGTGGCTCCAGGTGCCTGTAACTTTGTCGGGTCCGAATATTGTGATTGGCTGGCCCTCCATTCCCTCCATCTGCGGGATTGGCTTGAATATCCCGGTGAAAGAGACTGTTTGCGACCCAGAATATCTTGTCGAACTCTTGCCGTGATCTTTTGTATAGTCCCATCTCTTCGAAACAGTTATGGTTCCCTTGTAGAATCCGCAGAAGATCGGGAAATGCTGATCAACAATAAGTTCATCCGGAGCTGTGGCGGACAACGGGTGTTTATCCTTTGGCAGGATATCGCATGAATTATAAACTCTCAGCCATTCATAACCGTCATCCTTATCTTCAGGAGGCTGGTACTCGACTCTGACCTCACCTTCCCCTACATTAAATACCTTGTAATCAGGCCCATAATCGCTATCAGCGCCATTGAGGATTTTTCCTCTGTAGATGCTGACCACAATCCTGTTGAATTCCCGTGACGGCCTGCCGCCAACGTCTTTAAATCCTGACAGGATAATTATCCCTTTCCCTTGTTCACAGATCTCCTCCTGTTCTGGCACTTCAACGTCAATTGAGACAGGTTTCTTTTCAAATTCTTCGAAGATCGGGTTGAGAGATTTTGGCGTTTTAAGCTTATTAAAGAGTGGCCGTGGATCATTGATTGTATTCTCTGATGACCATTCCTGAATTAGTTCAGGGGTATTTCCGTTATAGTAAAGGCGAAGTTCCATTTTTGCTATTACGGGCTTCTTATAATCCTCTTCATACTCAATAATGCGACCCCCTTTAAGATTTGCCTCGTAACTTCCCTTGAAGATGTATTCCGGCGGCTTGTCTGTTTCGGGGGCATAAAAGATCGGGGACAAAAAATGGAAGCAGGGATTGGTAAATCTTTCACCCATGTAAACTGACATCATTGTAGGGTAGCAATACCATTTTTCAGGCGGATCAAGCGTTTTGCACTTATCAATTGCATCAGTCAGTTCCGGGTTGAGCGAATCTTCTTCCCGGAATTCACGATCTCCAAGCTGCTCTGTCATGCATGCATTCCATTCCTTTAACCTTTGTTCATAGTCCTGGTTATGGGGGTTCAGGAACTCTACAAGCATTCCATGCCTTGCGCATTCTTCACATCTGCGCTGGGCACCTGCCTGGAAGCCGACTATCAGGATCAGCAACGATGTGGTCAGAACCCTTTTTGAATAAGTCAGGGTGGTCATGAATTAAATTCTTTCGAATTCGACGTCTTCCCAGTCGTCGTCTGTATCAGTGTCATTGTTTATGTCACGAACCAGCCACAGGTAGTCATCATCTGCTTCGAACGTGCCTTCAAATGACTCTGACATTCCTAGTGAAAGGTATGCATTATAGGTTGCTGATCCTTTCGGGAACCACTCCGGCGATTCGGTGCAATTGTCATTTGTGTCTTCAAGGCAGTCTCCTAATGCAGTAAGCCTGAACAGCACTTCGTCGCCATCGACTGTGATATTCCCTTTCAGCCCGAGAAGTGACATAACCGCAGAGCTGTTATCACGTCGGTAGATTACAACCTCCTCAAATGTGCCTTCAGCAAGCTTCAGGGTGTGTGTTATGTTTATTGCAACCTCCCCGGTATATCCCTTTTCAGTGTATTGCCAGGTACCGACATAGTCAGGATCGGTTGTGAACCAATCGCACGAGTGAAAGCAGCTCACCGTGAAAAGAAGGGTCAGTGAGAGCATGATTTTGTTCGACAATATTTTCTTCATGGTATAGTATTTATGGTTTTTATATGATAATAGCCTGGCCTTATCGGCCGGCGCATTTTCAATACAGTTCAGCAGTTGCCTGGATTGTGGTTACCTCAAATCCGGCACTCAGGAATCCGGTTCCAACTCCAAATCCCTCCTCAGTTTCAATTGTTAATTTTCCTTCATCAATTCTGACGTAGACGGCCTCCTCCATGCCCATAAAGTCAACTCCGGCGCCAAGCTGAAATCCGAAACCTGTCTCCGGTTTCCAGGTAACACCTACTTCAATCCCCGCGCCTATATTGAATTCCCACTCATTGTTATCAGTATTCCATTCAATACTGACAATAAAGAGGTCCAGGCTGACGGTATGTTCCACCGGAAACTCAGGTTTCCTGGTGTCTCCGCCCTCCCCGTCAGGACAATAATCCTTGATGTTGAAGCACTCCAGGGGGATCACCATGAAGAGGAGTAAAAAGTCCTGTGGGTCAATGGCATCTATATTCGATTTTGGAAGACCGTATGGGCTGGCTTCGGCGGTCAGCCAGCGGTATGCCTGGTCTACCTGGGATTTATAACAGTAATTTATTGCCTCCTCCAGGGCTTCCTGGTATGCTTCTGCCCTTAATTCTGCCATACTTTCGGCTGTCAATGGCATATCTCTCCAGCTGTTTATCTGCTCATTGGCAGAAATCCTTGCCTGCTGCAGTGCGCATTCCATAAAAAAGGAGCTGTATCCCAGCAGTTCAGATCCCATCTGACGGGTCAGTGATGCCCTTCTGTGCCCGGCCTCCATCATGGAATTAAATGTCAAGCGTGTCGAGGTTCTCATTACTACCGGTATGCCGGATATATACCTGTTCCAGTCTTCAGGCATGTTTTTCCACCTGGGCCAGAAGTCCATTATTACGCCCTCAACTCGCTTTGACAGGGCATCAGAATAACTCTGGGCAATGTTCTGCATCTGTTCGTCATATCTTCTCTCCAGCAATTCAGGAATTGTCCGGGCCTGCTCACAAGGGGACATCTGGTCCCACGGGGTCACCATCTCGTCTTCTGTAAATCCCTCTTCCTGGAGCTCCTTTCTTTCAATCTCGATCTGTTGTTTGAATTCTTCAGGATCAAGTGACTTTTTCACGGGTGGTTCATGAGGTGGTTTTGTTGTATACCAGAACAGCAGTTTTTTTGCGTCGGCGGGATCGAGTTCGGAAGCCTCCCTAAACTCTTCAAATGCTTCTCTCTTCATTCCCATCCGGAGGAGTATGATGCCCAGGTTCATATGATATTGTGCTATTCCGGGCGTGTAGAAGACAGCTTCACGGAAATATTTCAGGGCTTCCTCATTCTGGCCGTGGCGTGCGAATACCCATCCGAGAGAGGTAGCTGTGGGGGCTGATTCGCGGAAGAGGCTCCTGGCGTATGCAAGCAGCAGGAGCGCTTCAGCGTCCCTGTCTGAAACAGCCAGGCAGAATGCAAGGCTGCCGATTGACCCGGCAGATCTTTCATTTGTCTGAAATGCCCTGCCATAGCCCCATGAAGCAGCATCAAGATTCTGCTGGGCCAAGCCTGACATTCCTGCCAGCTGGTACACAAAGACCCTCTCATCAAATGAAAGAATCTTCCCCTGAGGCACTGATCTGAAAGCCTGCTGCTCAATATCAGGAGGCAGGTTCGGGATGGCATGCATCACGCACTCTGCGACAATCTTTCGTACCGTACTGATGCCGGGGGCCTCGGGAACCGAGACCGGGTCAACCGGTTCAAAATCTTCATCATTGACAATCCTGTCGCAACTCCGGTCCATGACAGAAAGTTCAAGGAACAGGGCCAGGGCATCCTCCACATCCTTCCTGTCATCCCCGTTAAGATCGGTTTCAATGTTCAGACCACCCCTGTCAATAAATCCGTCAATATCGCTTCTGTCGAACTGACCGTCCTGGTTTATATCATACTGCCGCCATTGTTTCGTGCCCGGGGCATGAGCACTCCCGGGTTCAGAAGCATATGATAAAGACGCGGCACAGATGGCCTGGACAAGCAGCAGTGCCGCAATATGTCTGCAATTAGTACACATCTGTCAGATCTTTATGAATTTGCTATACACATTCGCTCGGCGCCCGGCAGAGCTTCAGGCAAGCCTGGCTCTGCGTCACTTCTTTACGAATTCGACTCTGCGGTTAGCCGCTTTTCCTTCGGAGGTATTATTGGGCCCGGAGGGCTTGCTTTCACCCCAGCCCCTGCTGGTCATACGTGAGTTGTTGATGCCCATCTTTGCAAGCTGGTCGGCAACTGCCTTCGCCCTGCGTTCGGAAAGGTCCTGATTGAATGCCTCTTCACCGTCGCTGTCAGTGTGCCCCTCGACTGAAAAACTGATTTCAGGATGATCTTTCATCAGTTTGGCTATTTCGTTGATGACACCCATGGACTCCGGTTTTATTGTAGCCTTGTTCACATCGAACCGGATGCCACTGGCAACTATTTTGCCGTCCTGCATCAGCTTGTCATAAAGCCTGACAGCTCCTTCGGCTATCCTGATGTTTTTAATGAACCTGTTATTTCCCTGTGATCCCACGGTGTTCATCGGGTCACAGCATATTGTCAGACCCTCCGGATTGATTCCCAGGTTGGGAACATTGACCACTCTGGCATCATCAAGGTACACCTTCAGTGCCCTTGTATTGAAGCTGATTGCCACATGGCGCCAGTATCCACTGGTGATCTCACCTTTCTCCTCATACCCGGGATAATAACCTTCGCCCACATCATTAATTCCGGCATGATTGGCGTTGATAATCAGCGGATCAATGCTTATCGTGCTTTCACTCTGGTTCTTATGATCCCAGAAGTCGACATAATACTGGCAATATTCATCGGGTTCAAACCAGCAGTCGAACTCCACCGTAAACAGGTCTGGCAGGTTATCTTTTGCCGTTTCCCTGAAAAACGGAATGATGCATGAACCGGCTTCCCTGAAATGGATCACATTCTGGTCACCGAAGGACGCGTTTTCGACATTTCCTCCTCCTGCAAGATCCCACCTGGATGGGAACTCCCCGTTTTCCTCTCCCTCCTGGTTATCCTCGAAGATTATCTTCTCACCCGGGACAAAGTCATACCTGTTCCATTTAAAAGTGAGCTGTGGCTGACCTGATTCCTTTGCTTCAGTGGGGTTTCTCCCGGAAGTATTCCCGGGATCTGCGGATTCTTCTCCTGCTTCCTTTTGAGATGAGTCTTCCTTCGCCTTTTTCTCCTTCTTTTTGAAAATATTTCCAATTCCTTCCTCTATCTTGTCAAACCCGGCGTCAATAACCTCGTCAGTCTTCCGGTTTGCGCGGTGGTCAGTCTCCTCCACAACCTTTTCTTTTACATTGACCCTGACTTTCTGCGGGCTGGCTTCCTGCGGCAGCAGAAAGAGCAATGAAGCCACAAGGGTAAATAACATTGAGTGTTTCATGGCCTTTTGGTTTTTTCAATGAAAGTTAGTCAGGCGGCCGGGGCAAGTCAACACTGAATGAGCAAAGAGGGGTGATGAATGAGTATCCGGGGTATTTGGGATNNGCTGATACCGGCTGCCTCAGGATGGAGGGGATGTAAAAAGGGGGGATGCGAAGCTTTATTCGTAAAGGTGATCGTTGAGGGACTGCAGAACCTTTTGCTTCAGGACAGGGGAGACCGGGATGATGGTACCGTCTTTAAGCTGCAGATAACCACCATCATGCCTGTAAAACTTATCGATGTAATTAAGGTTCACTATGTGTGACTGGTGGACCCTGATAAGGCTTGTGCCGCTGAGCATTGCCTCATATTCCTTTATGGTGCGTGAGACAATGATATGCTTTCCGCCTGCAAGGTGAAAGTGTGTGTAATTACTTTCCGCCTCAGCCCTTATTATATCATTTACTGAAATCAGTTGCAGGGCTTCAGCTGTCCTGAGGATGATCCGTTTCAGGACTTTTTTGCCCTGCAGGTTTTCTCTGAGAGCGAGCAGCTTCAGTTGCTCCTCTTCATGGTTAATAATTTCACGTGCCTTTAAGATGGCAGCTCTGAGTTCATCCTCATCAACCGGCTTAAGAATATAATCGAGTGCGCTGACCTTGATTGCATCGAGGGCGTACTCCTGGTGACCGGTGATGAAGATTGTACGGAACCGGACCGGGGAGACCTGTCTGAGCAGTTCAAAGCCGAGACCGTCCGGCAGTTCGATATCCAGGAAGACGATATCAGGCTGATGTTCTGTCACAGCGGCAATACCTTCTGCCACTGACCCTGTGGCAGCGCTGACGGTGATGTCAGGAAAGCTCTCTTTCAGAAGGGTTGCAATAATACTTCTTACCGGGGCTTCATCATCAACAATCACTGCTCTCATGGCATGAAACATTTTATGCGTAAATCTTCTTCCATGGCAGCATCATCACCACCCTGGTGCCTGCGGCATTGCCATCCTCGTACAGGTCAATGATCTCGTAACTTATCTGTTTCTCCTTCAGGATTTTTCTGAAGTGTTCCAGCCTCTTTTCAGTCAGTCTTGTAGAGATGGATTCCTTTTTCATTAAAGGCTTATGCTCTGCCGCCTTTTCCCTGCCTATTCCATTGTCAGCCACTTCCAGCATCATCAGTCCGTTCCTGAGAGAATACCTCACGCTTATCCGGCCGTCTTTCGTGCCGGGCAGAAGTCCGTGTTCGATAGAGTTCTCAACACAGGGCTGCGCAAGCATGGGAGGCACTGAAACATTCTCAGGGTCTATGGCTTCGTCAATTTCAATGCCGTAACTGAATCCGTTTTCAAACCTGAGCTGCTGTACGTCCATGTAAAGTTTAAGAGTCTCTATTTCTTTATCGAGTGCGATATACTCCTCCCGGGTGTTCTCCAGGATACTTCGCATCAGCTGTGCGATCTTGGTAAGAAAAGCATTGGCTTTCTGTGGTTTGTCCTTCAGGATCAGATCCTGGATGGCGCAGAGCGAATTGAAGATGAAGTGGGGATTCATCTGGGCGCGAAGCAGCCTTTGTTCAAGGTCTACCTGTGTATACCTGGCCTTCAGGCGGGCATGCCTGATATAGAGCAATGCCAGGATTGCGATTATTGCCAGCAACAGGACAAGGCCGGAAAGAAGAATCCTCTGTTGCCTGATCTTGGTTTCACTCAAGAACCTTTCCTGCATCCTTTCAAATTCTGCCGCTTTCTCCTTCTTGTCAAAATCATACTGGATCTCCATTCTCGTCACCTGCTTAAGGAACTCGTCATTGCTGATCGAGTCACTTAGCTGCATATGCTCTTTCAGGTACCGGTAGGCCTTATCTTCCATACCTCTTTTGCTGCAGATATCGCTCAGCAGCAGCGTCGCGTCGGAGACAACCAGCGGAAGTTCCTTCTCTTTTCCCAGCCTGTATGCGGTGAGGCTGTTTGAGTAAGCCCTGTCATAGTTGCCCAGAGTTTGCCAGATGTTACCAAGGGTGTTATAAAACTCCGGCGGCACAGGCAGATCTGATGACGATGTAATGTCCATAGCCATTTTCATGTAATTCAGGGCGGAGTCAGGCTGTGAAAGGAGAAGCAGTGTGGATGCCATGTTATGGCAGGCAGAAGCTTCTCCCACCGGAATATGCATCAACCTGTTAAGCACAAGGCTTTTACGCTGATAGACCAGTGCACTGTCAAACGCCTCCCGTGAGTTGTATATCTGAGCAATGGTATTGCATATCTTGCTCACCTCCCATAAGTCCTTCCGCTTTTCTGAGAGCATCAGGTGTTTTCTGCTGAATTCCAGTGCCTTGTCATAATTTTTCTGATAATAATAAGCCAGTCCGATACTTCCGTAAGCTATTGACATTCCTGAGGTGTCCCTCTTTGCTTCCCAGAGTCTGAGAGCTTCAAAATAAGCGTCGATGGCCTGACTGAAGAGGGCCATTTCCTTATAAAGATTACCCAGGTTGTTTGTGGCGTCTGCAAGGGGCAGTGTGTCTTTTACCTGACTTGCTATGGCAATTGCTTTCTCGAGATAACCTTTTGCTGCTTCCAGATCCTGATTCTGCCTGGCCAGGTAAGCCAGCACATTCAGGCTGTTGACCATGCCGCGGTGATCCTTTGATTCTTCGAAGTATTTAAGAGCCAGGTTGATGTAATGTTCGGAAGATGCATGATCACTTCTGAAACTGTAAACATATGACAGACCATAACACGCTCGTGCCTTGCCGGTTATATTACCGGAGGCTTCATAGAGCTCCAATGCCCTTGAGTTATAATAGAGTGCACTGTCACCCGGATTGTATTTTGCGAGGTAAGCCATCCCGAGTGCAAGGGATGCATCAGCCATTCCTTTGATATAATTCAGCTTTCGCGAAGCAGTCAATGCCTGGTGTGATATCATGATTGCGGTGTCAGGATTTCTCCGGGCCATGGTATAAGCCTCTTCGGCAGTTTTAGTTATGGCTGCCGTGTCAGCCAGTTCCTGGGAAAATAAATGACCGGCCGGAATCACCAGCAATAAAACCAAGAGTCCTGCTAAGGTTTTATAACAAGTTCCAGGTGACATATTGGTACTTCCCGGTTAACACCAGAGAACTAATTTCGTAAAAAAAGCCCTTCAGGTCAACTGTTTCAGAGGGAAATAATATCAATTCTCTGGTCAAGCATGTCTGCCTGCAGCAGGCGGCCGGACAGTATATCGCCGGCACCGGTGATTATCTTGATCACCTCGCATGCCTGCACTGCCCCGATTATGCCGGGAAGGGGGCCCATCACACCCGGAGGACCTGATCTGTCTTCCGTCTTCAGGTGCATCTCCTCGGGGTAGAGATCGCGGTAAGAGGGCCCGCCCATGTAGTTGAATACCGATGCCTGGCCCATGAACTCCCTTACAGCACCGTAAACCATCGGTATGCCCGCCTTCAGGGTAGCGTCACACAGGATATACCGGGTTGAATAATTGTCGCAGCAGTCGACTGCGATATCATATCCGGCAAGTATCCCTCCGGCATTTTCTTCAGTGAACCGCACGGAGTAAGCCAGCGCCTCCGTATGAGGGTTGATCCTTCTGAGCTTTTCCGCGGCGGTTTCGGCCTTGGGTCTGGTCACGTCGCCTGTCTCATAAAGTATCTGCCGCTGGAGGTTGCCGGTACTGATCTCATCAGAATCCACAATGCCTATCCTGCCCACCCCGGCTGCTGCGAGATACATCAGCACCGGTGATCCGAGGCCGCCGGCACCTATCACCACGACGGAAGCCTTCCTGAGCAACTCCTGTCCTTTTTCGCCGATGCCGGCTACCGTCAGTTGCCTCTGGTAGCGGATAAGTTCGTCATTGGTAAGTGCGGTCATTTCTGCGAGGGTTTGTATTTTTCTCAGTCTGAATAGGTTTCGGCTCTTTCAAGCTGTTTGCGGATCATTTCCAGAAATGCCGGAGTGTTGCGTTCAACGGAGAGTTCGGGGAGATTGTCAAAATCAAAAAATCCTGCTTCCGAGGTCTCGATGCTGTCTCGCAGTACGCCGTCAACGAGGTCGCAGAGGACTACAATCTTATAAAAGTGGTACGGCAGGGGCGGAAATCCGTGCCTGTCTGTATCAGCTATTGCCAGCACCCTGTTGAAGCGGACATTGAGGCCGGTCTCCTCGCGGACCTCCTTCACAGCCACTTCTGAGGGAGAGTAATTTATGTCAGCAAAACCACCTGGCATTGAATACCTGCCGTCAATTTTTTCTCTCACCATCAGTAATTTACCTTCTTTCAGCACCACTGACCTTATGTCCACTTTCGGAGTCTGGAATCCGGTTTCGTTGGTAAAAAGATCATGTATTTTCGAAGGCCTGGTGTCACAGACAGTACCGGCAAGTTCAACGCTGAGTCCGCGAAGTTCTTCATACCGCTCCCTGTCAAATTCACTCGCGGCAAAGTGAATTCCTGACTGTGCTATAGCCTGCACTCTTCTTGCTATCCTGAGTATCTCGTTTTCCAATTTCAGAAATGTCGAATGTATGCGCTAACTTATGAAAAAATCATGATATCACCAGTCATTGTCTGCCGGTTGCTGTTGAGGGGCGGTTTTAACCAGAAACGGTACGGTTTTTGTGCGTTTTAACGGTAACCCAGATTATGCAGTCATGAAAAAAGCGATCCCGGGCAGTCTGCTTCTTATCACTGCCATTCCGGTAATATTTGTGTCATGTGACAGGCTAAGGGATGAACCCCGGCCAGGAGTTCCGGATAATTTGCTTTAAGCCTGGCCGGTTTTCCCACGGTCAGACAGACTGAATGACAAAATATTTTTTTGCGAGTGGGGAAACGGGGGAAAAGACTGCTCCGGCCAGTGCCGGGGCAGTCTTGTTATTTGTATGGTATTATATTTGTGCATAAATGTTGTACCTTAACCGGGAAAATAATGAAAAACACATTCTTAAGCCTGGCAATTATTGTGGTTGCCGGCACGACGGGACAGATGACATCATGTGAAGATCAAACGGAAAAATCCCTCCCGGCCGACCCCGTGGAGATAAACCTTTCCCTGAAGCAGAGAGAGGTGGTAGCCTCTGCAAACAGGTTTGGCTTTGACCTGTTCAGGCCGGTGGTGGCCGGGGAGGAGACAGGTACAAACATCATGATCTCTCCTTTCAGTGTCACCAGCGCACTTTCAATGACTCTGAACGGTGCCTCAGGAGAAACATTCAACGCGGTCAGATCGGCTCTGCGCTATGACGGCCAGAGCCTTGAGGAGGTCAATGAGACCTATCGCAGGCTAGTGACAGAAATGGTTCCTGTGGATGAGCGGGTGGTAATGGAAATTGCCAATTCAGTCTGGGCTGAGAACAATTTCCGGGTGAAGAAGGAATTTATGGATGCCCTGAAGGAGTGGTACCTGGCGGAAGCACGGAATTTTGATGTGACCGATCCACGCTCAGTGGATATCATCAATGGCTGGATTGAGGAGAAGACCCACGACAGGATTCAGAATATGCTTTCATCACTTGACCGTGACCTGGTGATGCTGCTTGTCAATGCGGTTTACTTCAATGGCAAGTGGAAGCATCAGTTTGACATTAATAATACTGCAGAACGTCCTTTTTTCGTTACTCCCGGGAACCCCGTCAAGGTGCCGGTGATGTACCAGAAGCAGAAGTTTGCCATGTCTCGTCAGGAGAAGGTGACACTGGTTGAGTTGCCGTACGGGCAGGGCAACTACTCGATGGTGGTGGCTCTTCCTGATGAGGAGATCGCCCCTTCGGAGATTGTCACCGGACTTGATGCCGGGAAATGGGAGGAATGGATGGAAAGCCTGTCATACGGGCCGACTGAGGTTGAGTTGTACATGCCGAAATTCAAGTACGAATACAAGCGTAAGCTGAATGATGATCTGATCAGCCTGGGGATGGGTCCGGCTTTTGCCCCGGGCATTGCTGACTTCAGCAGGATAAGCGACGAGGAGATATTCATCTCGTTCGTTCTTCACCAGACATTCATCGAGAACAAGGAAGAGGGCACGGAAGCTGCTGCGGCGACTGTAATAGGGTTCACCCGTACATCACTTCCTCCCGAGCCCGAGGTAATTGACATAAACAGACCGTTCCTTTACTTTATCCGGGAGACGACTACCGGCACGATAGTATTCATGGGGCTGGTTGCTGATCCCACAGGGGAGTGAGGAATTGCGATTTGAGATTTTAGATTTGCGGATTGCGAATAGTCATGCCTGAATTACATTGACTCTTTTCTGAGCGAGAAGTAACTTGCCAGTTCAGACATGGCGTTGCCGTCATTCTGAATGTCACGTATTATGACCCCTTTTTCTATGATGGCTATGCGGGTGCATATCTCTGTTATGTGATTCAGATCATGACTTGAAATTACCATCAGCGTGCCGTTAGCCCGGTTGAAGTCTGACAGGATTCGCTTCAGAACTATCTGGGATGAGGGATCCAGTCCGTTGAACGGTTCATCGAGGATCAGTACACGTGGTTCAGTCACCAATGCCGATGCAATCCCGATCTTCTGGCGGTTTCCCCTGGAGAAATCCCTTATGAATTTTTTCTTCTGACCAAGAACCTCACCATTGAAGAATTCGCTGAAACCGGCAAGCCTGGCTTCGGTCAGCTCCGGTGCCAACCCGTATTCTTCCGCAATGAAGCCGAAAAACTCTTCGGGAGTGAGATAGTTTATCAGGAATGATTCGTCAAGGTAAGAAGCCGTATAATCCTTCCACTTTTCAGACCTTGCAACAACATGAATTTCTGAGGTCACGCTTCCTCTGTCTGGGCTGATCAGGTCGAGCATCAGCCTCAACAGCGTAGTCTTCCCTGCGCCGTTATTGCCTACCAGTCCGAATATTTCTCCGTCATGGATGGTGAGCTCACTGATGTTGAGCACGGTTTTTCGTTTGTAGCTTTTAACCAGGTTGGTTACCTTAATCATATTCTGAAGTTTCAGGCTGAAAGTTTTCTGTATCCTTCCAGCAACTTGTACTTACGTTTCATGAAGGTTGCGACGATGATGTTTTTAAGCCACCATTTGTGAAAGATCACAAACAGTATTCCCAGGGTGGCTAAAACGATTATGCCTCCGGTTTCGCCCGCAACCAGCGATGTCAGTTCGCAGATTGCAATGGGTATTATCACAAAAAAGAATGTCATTATGAACTGGCTTCCCTTTACCCCCTGGTAGTTCATGAAAGTACTTGCTTCAAGGTCAACCTTTCCATCGTTAAGGGTGGCCAGCAACATTGTAAGGCAACTGTTGGGGCCCAGGAGGTAAATCATTAATGCTGTCGTGAGAAGTACGCTTATCCTGCCCGAAATATATGACAGGACAGCTATCGGGATGAAGGTGATAAGAGTCAGTATTGCCTGCAGGTAGTATTTTGCCCTGACATAATTCAGGAAGTCGTTTTTCCTTGCCATTACACCGTCAAAGTACGTGCTCTCCCAGCTGAACAGCAATTGCCCGTATGACATTGCCCCAAGCCCGAGAAACATTGTGGTAAACAGCATATTGATGTATCTCTCCTGCTCGTCGTAAGCAAGGAAAAAGATGAAGGCGTAGACAATAAAGAACAGAACGAAGAACATGGCGTTCCTCGGGCGTTTGTTCCGGAGTATCATTGCCATCTCAAGCGACATATACCTGCCTGTATCGCCGAAACGTGCCAGGCGTCCGGTAAATGCATTTCGGTGCGTCCGGTATGAAGACACTGACGATCCGCGGTCAACACGCAGGTATTGATGCAATAACCGGTTGATAAGGATAACCGCTGCGGTTATAAGGACAGCGGGAATAAAATAAGCAAGGGGTCTACCTTCTGTCAGTGCCATGCCGAGTGAGCGGGAAATGTCGCCGACGGAACCGCCCATCCTGTCAAAAATGAAAAATGCTGTGGCAATTCCAATGGGAATTAACCAGTTGAGCGGATTTATCCTGGTAAGCATCCCGGTCATAAGGGCCAGAATGTTGTTCATTATTACCAGGAGAAAACTGCCTCCAAGAAAAAGCAAGGCTGCCTGGATTCCCTCAAACGGTGCCGTAACCTTAATCACGAAGGGCAGTATAAGAAACAACGGAAGGAAGTTAAAAAGTGAAAATAAGCTCCTGATAATGATGTTGCCTGCAAGCTTACTTCTCCTGATCCGGAATCTCAGGTAGGGTACAACATCCAGCGATGGTACAGGCTGGATGATACACCTCACGAGATAGTCCGCAAGAAGATACCAGACTATCCACTCATGAAATTTACCTGATGCCTCTCTTCCCTCACCGGCAATGGTTGAACTGACATCCAAACCCAACGTCAGGAAAATGAAGATGAAATTTAATCCCACCAGGGCATACAAAAGCCTCGTGATGAGGTTTCTTCTCCAACGCTCATTGCGGATAAATGACTTCCAGATGTGAGAGTAGAGATACGTTCCGGCTTCTTTCACTCAGCTTCCTTTATGCATGCCAAATTACAGATTTTTGTATGCTGTTGTTGTTTCCATCAGAAGTATTTCGGTCCAGAAACGAATAATTTATTGCAGTGTGGGTAAAATGCTTTTTCTTTACATTGATGAACCTGACCTATATCGATTTTCTTGTTAGCGCCGTGCTGGCCACCATCATGTTCGGTGTGGGGCTGTCTATCAATTTCTCCGATCTTCAGAAGATTTACCGGTCGCCGAAGGCATTCATCCTCGGGCTTGTATCACAGATGATACTTCTGCCGCTGATAGTATTCCTGATTATAGGGTTTACTGACCTCCATCCAACCCTGAAGGTCGGTTTTATCATCCTTGCTGCCTGCCCCGGCGGCACGACTTCGGGTTTTGTCACCGTACTGTTCAGGGGTAACGTGGCTCTCTCAGTATCGCTGATTGCCATAAACAGTCTCCTGACCCTGGCAACCATCCCGCTGCTGGTCAATCTTGCCCTGACAGTATTCATGGGGAAACACTCGCCATTTGAACTGCCATTGGTGGCATCATTCCTGCAGATTTTCTTCATTACCCTTCTGCCGGCAATAACCGGAGTACTCCTGAGGTACTTCCGGGAGAAGATCGCCGACAGGATTCAGAAGCCGGTACGGACCGTGATGATAATCCTGTTTGCAGGAGTCTATATTATCATAGCTTTTGCAAAGGAATCGAGCGGTGGTTCAGGGATTACAACAGAGGAACTCTGGAAGATACTTCCGTATGCCGTGCTGATCAATTTTGCCGGATTTGCTGCCGGGATGGCAATGGGGCTGTCCGGTAAATCAGGGCTGAGGACATCATGGACAATAGGCGTTGAGGTGGCCCTGCAGAATACCACCCTGGCGTTGCTGGTGGCCGGCACGCTGATACAGAGCAATGAGATGGTCAAGCCGGCACTGGTATATGCGCTGTTTTCATTCTGGACGGCACTGCTTTACGGTGTGGTTGTCAAGTGGTACGACGGTTCAAAACTGTTCGGGGAGTTCAGAAAGTAAAATGAATTCCGAATTGCTCAATGTGATCAGGGTCACAGGCAGGACAGAATTTTACCCGGGCCCTATTCAACAATAATTTCATCGCAAAAAAGCCACGCCTTGCTTCCCGCACCCGCATGCCACGGCGGACAGGTGATCTCGCCCCTGGCTACCACGCGAACGTACCTGGCCGTCACGACAGGGAAGGATGAAAAATATGTCTCAGTCCTGTTGCCCTGATCGGCAGGGTCAATCTCTGTGATCACTGTGCCCAGGGGAGTATAGTTGCTGCCGTCATCCGAGCATGAGTATTCAACGCTGCGGGGCAGGAAGATCCAGCTTCCGACGGCGGCCATGAAGGATGATGATACGGAGGTGATTCCAGTCTCCTTTCCAAGATCAATCACCACATCCATGTCGGTTCCTTCAAATCCCTGCCAGTGCCCATCGTTGAAGTCGCCGCTGCCGTTTATACCGTTGACCAGAGTGCGATCGCCGTGACCCCTGTATCTGTCAGAGAAGGGAATGTTGTATTGCACCTTCATTCCGGTGGCCCTGTTGATACTGATGTTTTTGGAGCTGATACCTCCTATCATCTTTCCCTCTCTGAAGATAGCAGCTTTTACTTTGGCTTTTTCGGTCATCTTCAATGGCTTGTCATACACTGGCGAGCCGGCAACAGGATCTGACCCGTCAGTAGTATACCTGATCTCGGGCGATGGTTGCTCTGAAGTCATCTCAAGGATAATCCCTGCAGTTGCTTCGTCATATGAAGCAGACATGTCAACGTGGAAGGAGCCCCGGGAATAGTTGATGCCTGCCGCGTCAAACCGTTCCATCATTTTCGGGAGGCGATGGTTGAATCCTTCCCAGTCCCGGCTGCCAGCCGGGGACCAGACAACTTCCGAAAGTGCCGTAAGCCTTGGAAGAATCATATACTCTGCCGTTGCGCCATCAGATATGTATTCAGTCCAGAGGCATCCCTGAGCCCCGATGATCATTTTTGCTTCATCGGCTGTAAGCTCAGGAGGTACAGGCTCAAACGAATAGACCTTTTTAAGTGTCAGTAGTCCGCGGAACGATTCCGGTTCGGTAGCGGGGTCTCCCTGGTAAACGTTCAGATAGCAGTGTGAAACCGGGGCCATGACTGCCCTGTGGCCTGACCTGGCGGCTGCAATGCCTCCTTCGAATCCCTGCCATGACATTACTGTGGCTTCGGGAGCCAGCCCGCCCTGAAGTATCTCATCCCACCCGATAAGCTTGCGGCCTCTCGAGGTCAGAAATGCTTCGATTCGTTTTACAAAATAACTCTGCAGCTCATGTTCGTCCTTTAATCCTTCTTTCCGTATCCGTGCCTGGCAATCGGGGCATTTTTTCCACTCCGTTTTATCGGCCTCATCGCCGCCAATATGGATATATTCTGACGGGAAGAGATCAATCACCTCAGTCAGCACATCCTCAATGAAACTGAATGTCTCGTCCTTTCCGGCGCAGTATATGTCTGTAATGGGCCATACTCCTCCGGGGAGCACGGTGAAGGGCCCTCCGGTGCATGAGTATTCCGGGCAGGCAGCCAGCGCAGACCCGACATGTGCCGGCATCTCTATCTCGGGCACCACAGTGATATGTCTCTCAGCCGCATATACCACTATCTCCCTGATATCGTCCTGGGTGTAGAATCCGCCGTAGGTTGCTTTTTCCCCGGGTTGCTGAGGCTGCCTCGAGTCCCAGGGTTTGTCCTCGCGGTCAACGCGCCATGCCCCGACTTCAGTGAGCCCCGGGTACTTTTTTATCTCTATCCGCCATCCCTGGTCATCTACCAGGTGCCAGTGGAAGACATTAAGCTTATGCATGGCGAGGATGTCAATGTATTTCTTTACGAACTCCTTGTCGAAGAAATGCCTGCTGACATCGAGGTGCATTCCTCTCCACCCGAAGCGCGGGTAGTCTGTTATGCTGACACAGGGGATGGTCCATATCACCTCTTCTTCCTGGCTGTGTGAGAAAGCCTGCGGCGGGAGCAGCTGTCTCAGTGTCTGGATTCCCCTGAAAAGCCCCGCTCCCGATCCGGCAGTGATTGTCACTTTCTTCTTTTCAACCTTTAGCCGGTACTCTTCGGATCTCCACTCGAGGGATACATCAATTAACAGCGAGATATCACCATCAATTCCTTCGTTCACAGCCAGTTCATAACCTGTAGCAGGGCGCAGCTCCGAGGCAAGCTGCCCGGCTGCTGCCAGTGCCTCCTGACTGCCTGACCATGAAATGCGGGTACCGGATGCAAGCCTGAACTGGCCGTGCGACAAGACCATTTCAACAGGTTGCGGCACAAGAGAAGGAGCAGTCTCCTGGTCATTGCTGCATGCGGCCAGCAGCATGAATGCTATCAGAGCGCAGATCAGGACCGGCGGTTTCATAATATTGTTTATTTAATTACTTCAATATCAAATATTTCATGCCTGTCAAACTGCAGCCAGTACTTTATCGAATTCTGCCTGACCAGTTCCCAGTAGATATCGCTGTCGAGACCGTATATAAAGTTAATTTCCTTCAGTTCAGCGGTGACCCTTTCAGCGAGCTCATTTTTAAGTGTGATCCTGACAGTTCTGTCCTTATGTGTGAAGTCGGCAGCCGGAAAGTAAGGCTGTTTCGGACTGACCGTCAGCAGTCCGTGCCCCGGGGTGGCTCCGGTGCTGACCTGGATGCCATCATTCATGCAACTGAGCGGGGGAGTTGATCCGGCATGTGTGGTAACCTCCATCTCATCAACTCCGGTGCAGAAATATTCGCGCGCCCTGATGCCCATCTTTACCCCGATAATTGCAAACACTCCGAGGTGGCGATGCAGTTCGTTGGCTATCACTCCCGAGGTCCACTCATCCTCGCCATATTTGTTTCTTATTCCGGAAACGAAAGGCTGGATGTCAGGCATGTAAAACGATGTGTCCGCGGGCATCCTTTTTATGGTCTGCATTCTTTCCACGGTCTCGCCGCGAAGCATTTTAAGAGCTGCTGTCCGGAGCCCGTTTATGTCCGACGGGGTGCGGTATGTTATCCTCTTATCGCTGCCCTCCTGGCTGAATAGCTCCGGGAAGTGCAGGAGCAGCGGCACCATCTCATCATAAGCGGTATATGCGAAACTGTGAGATGGCATTGAGTTTATGAGGTCACTTACCCTGAATGCATATGGAGAACGGATCATGCTTATGTTGCCCAGAAGCCCACTATCATAAAACCCCTCTCCTCCGCCTCCGGTCACCGTTACCGGAATCTTTCCTGCCAGAACCTTTTCCGCTGATGCGGGATCAGACCTGTAATTGCTTCCATCTTTTCCCGGAAGGCCGCTGTTGCTCCAGTAAATCTGCTTCACTTTGCCGGCGAATGAGGGGGATTGTTCCATTGCCACTGCTGCGGTTTTCAGGCTGCCCATCGCAAGGAATTTGACAGGTGTTGTCTCTGAAGCAAGCATCTTTTCGATGAGAGCTACTGCATCCCCGGGTCCGGCCACAGGGAGGCCTTCATGATAAAGCCCGTCGGCCAGGTCCCTTAGCTTTTCGTACGCCACGGGGGCCTTGTGAAATCCGTCCGAAGCCGTTATTGCCAGAATCCTTACATCCGGTGATGCCATCAGCATGCATATTGCCTTCAGGTCATCAATCCCGCCGTCGCTGTCAATTATGACAAAATGCCTGGGCTTCCAGGGGTGTGCTCCGAGAGAAATAATAACAAGAGAAAGAAGTATGGTTAGTATTGTACGCCTCATTTCATTGCTTTTTGCCAAAAATAGCAAATTAGTGCAGAAAATGCTGAAGGCTGCGGCCTGACTGTGATTCACCGATTGATATCTTCCCTTCTTTCCGGGCGGCTTTGGCCCCTGGTTCCCCCGCCGCAATCTCTTCCTTATCCCACCTGCAGTTGAAGAAAATCTCTTTTTTACTATCTTGACAACCTTAATTTCCGTCATGTGAAGAGGAAGACCCGGATACTGTTTTTTATCGGCCTTGTGGCCGGGATGGTTATCCTTGCCGGATTCGGCAAGGCAGTTGAATATACTTCCACCAATGATTTCTGTGCGGTTTGCCACGTCCATCCGCAGGCAACGACCTCCTGGAAGCAGGGTATCCACTACGCCACTCAGTCGGGCTACCGTACCGGCTGCGCCGAATGTCATCTTCCGCCGAAGGGTGAGGGTTACCTGGTTGAGAAGGCGAAGACAGGAATGCGTGACCTGTGGAGCCACTGGACAAAGGATTCTGCAGATTTTGACTGGGAGGCGGCATCGACACTTGAGAGAGCCTCGAAACACGTTTATAATTCCAGTTGCATCCATTGCCATGAAAATCTCTTCCCGGCAAAGCTGACACGCGATGGATCCGAGGCTCACCTCTACTACAAGCAGATGACTGAAAAGGGAGAGGATTTGCAGTGCATAAGCTGCCACCTCAATGCCGGACATTATATCGAGGGTTATATCCATGGGAGCAACACCGGGTTTGGTGCTTCTGTGGCCAGGGCGGACACACTCTATCAGTACCCGGCCAAGGTGACGGGCTTTAAAGATTTTACCGAGCAGGTGCCGGGTTCGGCAGTTACCTTCAGGATGATTGCGGTGCCTGGAGGTGAGTTCACCATGGGCAGTCCTGAGGGTGAGCCGCTGCGCGGCGAAGATGAGGCTGAGAGGATGGTAAAGGTCGATTCCATTTTCATTGCCGAGGTGGAGGTGACCTGGGATGAGTACATGGAGTTTTACAGGCAGACGGCATCGGAAGGGAGGAGTACCGATACGGAAGGTGCGAGGGCAAAAGCTGCCGGTGTTGACGCCATCAGCGGAGCCACCCCTCCCTATGGCAAACCCGACCAGAACTGGGGTATGGGACAGCGGCCGGCCATCTCGATGAGCTGGCATGCGGCGGAGACCTATTGCAGGTGGCTCTCTAAGGTTACCGGCAAAAACTACAGGCTCCCGACCGAGGCTGAGTGGGAGTACATCTGCCGTGCAGGGACTACAACGCCATACTTCTTCCCGGGAGACCCTGCTAAGTTTGAAAAAAAGGGCCTTTTCGGAGGCAAACCTGATACGTCGGTGATAAGCACCTTCGTGATCTACCACGGCAACAGTCCTTCAAAAACCCAGGAGCCGTCGGCTGTGAAGCCCAACCCGTGGGGGATAAGGAACATGAGCGGCAACGTTGCTGAGTTCTGTTCCGATATCTATGAGGGAACCAGTGAGCATGTCATCAGGGGCGGATCATTCCGTGACGGGGCTGCTGGTGTCCGCAGCGCTGCCCGTGACCATACCCGCACCGATGAGTGGCTGAAGACCGACCCGCAGATGCCCAAGAGCATATGGTGGTACTCTGATTGTTTTCATGTTGGATTCCGGGTCGTAATGGATTGGAAATAAGGCAGTAGGCAATAGGTGGCAGGCAATAGTGACAACCGAGAACATCGCAAATCGCAGGTCGCAAATCGCAACTCCAGATCGCACATCGCACATCGCAGATCGCAACTCCAAAGACCTTCAG
>MTKZ01002479.1_pt1 | contig 91561 bp, 78 predicted proteins | sample 1042781 | NCBI WGS metagenome assembly MTKZ01 (sample SAMN06212207, study PRJNA360539) | anaerobic digester metagenome | biome: Wastewater treatment plant; material: sludge; isolation source: anaerobic digester fed with sludge from wastewater treatment plant | place: Denmark: WWTP Viborg ... | reverse complement strand
GTTAAACGCGTTTGTGCCGATGGTACTGCCCTACCAGGTGGGAGAGTAGGTAGCCGCCGCCCTATAAAAAAGGAGCCAGTACATTTGTACTGGCTCCTTTTTTTATGGCTGCCTGTTCGAGCACCTGGGTGGGAACGAACACCCACCCAAACCCTCCCTGACCGTTAGGAGGGCTTAGCCGGGGCAAGCCCCGGCGCTCCAAGCTTTTGCTGCGTCTGCAGTTGCCGACACCACAAAATGAGGGAAGCCTCGGCTTAAAGAAAAAGCTTCCCGATCTTGTGGTGCCAGCAACCTCCCGCCAGGAGCAGGAGTGCCGCGCACACTTGCTAAAGATTTCATGGGGTGTCCTCCAATCGTGCGATCAGCTCCTGCCCAAGGGCAGTTTTGTCTTCAATATGTTTTAAAACAGCTGCAACAAAAGGATTCTTTTCGAAAACGCCCCTGACCTGTTCAAAATCAAGCCGGCATTCATCCATATTGCCATCTGCTCCGAAACCGGTCATAGAACTTAAAGAAAATTCCTTGCGGGCATCATCATAGAGCATTTTATCGAGACCAACGACAGCATCTTCCCATTCACTTACAATCTGTCTGAGCTGATCTATGGTGATTTCTTCTGGATCGATATTGTAGAATTCCCTGATCTTGGAATATGCCCATGTCCATTCATAATAATAATAGTTCCGGTGCATTTCTTCAATAAAATGGTTGATATCCGCAATCTTTGATATTTCATGGGTTTCAATTCCACAGATCAATTTATCGATTTCTGTTTTAGGTGCGATCAGCCCCGATATATCCAGCCATTCTCCAAGTCCTATGGTAGTATCCGGACGTAGACGCTCTCTGATTTCCTCTATAGATTTGAAACGCGTTTTTTCCAGGCGCTTGATGATCGAATTTCCCAGGAATTTTTTGATAGCGATTTCATAATACCTTATTCCGTTGATAAGGGCGGTGTTTTTGATTTTGGTGCTTTTGTAGGAAAATACATCAGTTGTTTCTCCGGATATTCTCATCAACTCCCTGAGGATGGCTCTTCCATTGAGCATTTTCTGTATTGTATAGGGGCTCAACAGGTTATAATTGATCTGGTCCAGTTTGACAGGATCTTTTCTCAGGTCGCGTTTTGGCCATTTCTGCGCATCCCTTATGGTTCCCACGCTTTTGAGGTTGACTCCGGGGATAAGGTATGTTGTGTTGTCCTGTTCTAACAGGTATGAAAAAGGCAGTGAACTGGTGTCTGTATTGTTGACGTGCCGCCCCAGAACAAGAGAAAATGCCCCGATACGCGATGGCCAAAGGATGTAAGAATCAGAGGTTGTTTTTGCTCCCCGTTCCAAAATGCCCTGGTGAATAGGTCCCAATTTGTACATATGGTTGGACTGGTTGGACCCGGATCCGGCATTCATGAAGGAAAACATACCTGCAATTAGCAGGGTGGATTTATGGTGACTGACAGTATAAGGCCCGGCAAAGACCGAGGAGGCTTCCCCGTTTTCACCAAGACAGTTGCTGAAGAACAATGAGTCATTTGCAGAATAACCTTTTCCAAGTATGGTTCCCTGCCCGACAAAACATTTTACTATGTTGACGCCCCTTTCCACTTTTGCTCCGGAGGATATGATGAAATCCTCGGCGTTCACCCCGTGGCCAATATAGACCGGGTCATATGCGTTTCCATTGATGCTGCCGTTTATCAGCGAAGAAATTCCCTCTATGGTGGTGCTGTCACCAACGACAACATTTTTAAGTGTGCCTGAATGGCTAATGGTAACATTGTTTCCAATGGTTCCCCTGCCGGATGAAACTTTTTTTGCATATATGCTTACAAGGTCACGCATCCGTTTCACTAATTCTGTCTTGTGGCGGTATAGGGCCAGGATGTATGCAAAATGAGCGGTAAGTTTGTTGTTTATCGGGACTTCACGGCCGCCTGTCTCATTCAGGACAGATACGTCCACACCGTTCCCGAATGAGGAAATACCTTCTGTATATATCTTGTCTACATTTTCTATGATACAACCGTACCCAATGTTATAGTTTGCTATATAACTGTGGATATTTTCAATGCAGGAATTGTCTCCTACAGATACGTTGTGCAGTTTGGCGTTACAAATGCCCGATTGTATGCGTATACCGGAGGGAAGTTCTTTTTTCGAATCAAAAACACCGAGGCGGATATCTCCGGAAAATGCTGTGTCCCATACTCTTTCCGGTCTGAAATCAGGATCGACCCATACCTTGGTCCAGTCATCTGAGTGACATCGCTGCTTTTTCAGACTGGAAATTTCTTCCCGTTTGATAATGCGGTAATTATCCATAAATACGCTTAAATCCAAACGATTCTATCTGTGTCGGGCTTGTAGGGTATCTGGTGGATGGTAAAGCCGTAATTCTTGAAGTTACTGATTAAAACTGCCAGCCTCAACCTGCCGACCTTCAGCAGGCGAGTGGGAACGTTTGGAAATGCCAGGTTCAAAACAACAGTCTGGTCTTTAGATAACGAAAACTCCTGTGAAAACGGGACAGCAGGAAAATACACCAGCGGATAAACCGAATATTCAGTTATGTACGTATCATCTATGAGGCCTTCTATACTGCTGAATTTCAGATTACAGAGACGGTTTGCCTTGATATTGATGGTAGCATATATAGTTCCCTTCGAGGGATCATTAATGTCCTTGACTCCACTACAACTTGCTAAGGTTGCTGTAAAATAGTCGACACCGTCTGAAAAATCATAGATAACCTCTTTGTAGAAGAGTGATACCTGCTCCTGGTCATCTTTACAGCAGGAAAACAGAATCATTGAAAGGATAACAGTACTGAGTAAAAGAAATGTTTTTTTCATAAGAGTTGTTTGAAAGAGATTATTATTAAAATCAAAAATAACATAATTACCGGATATGTGTACCAGACGCACGAATTTTCTGCTTTGTTGCATCACGTAAAAAAAGAAAGCCGCCCGCAAAGGACGGCTTTCAGCAAAATAGGTTTTTTGAACTAAAAACGATAGGTAGCACCTATTGTTGCAATTGTAAACCCGTAACCGGCTTCAACAAAAGCTCCCAGATACGGAGTAAACATATATCTTGTCCCGCCTAAAACCTGCCACCCGAATCTTACATGGGTATTTGATACGGTAGTACCCACATTGTCTTTGTGACGATTTGATTCCAGTTTCAATCCCAGAACGGCTCCTCCGTATACTTCCCAGTTTTCCAAAATGGTAAAGTGGTAGGTACCGCGCAAGCCAACCAGTGTGTTGAAATAACGGTAAGTAGCATCGTAATCTCCTATTGAGGTTTTGTACCTGTATCCCCATAATCCGGCCTGTGCACCCACAGCGACAGAGCCCGGCCTGCCAAGGTCAAGGATACCTACTTCGTAGAAAGCGGAAATTGGAGGAACAGACATTCTGTAACCAGCCCCAATGACGGGAAGACCAACACCAAGGCTACCCATATTGGTCCCCTTGGTCATCACGTTTGGCAACACATCATTTTGGGCAGATAGGGTGAAAAAGCCCGTCAGGATTAGAAAGGTTGAAAGGAAAATTTTTCTCATAGGATGGTTTCGAAATTGTAGTTAATTGTACCACTAATATACAACAAATTTCTAAATGACAAAAAAACTGTACCTTGTGACAAGTATAAAAACACTTAAAATTGCCATATGAAAAAATTTCTAATCCTGTTGTTTTTGCTGGTCTCTGCATTGATTTTCACACAGTGTGTTAACACAGATACAAAAGAAACATGGGCCATAGTGCTTCACGGTGGAGCCGGATCCGCTGCAAACATGAGCTCTTCTGAAAGGGAACATTACCTGGACCTGCTTAACCAGGCATTGGAGACCGGAACAACCATGCTCGAGCAAGGTGCCCAGGCCATTGATGTTGCCATGCAGGTGGTCGTATGGATGGAAGATTGTCCCGATTTCAACGCTGGCAAGGGGGCTGTGATAAACTCGGATGGCATCCATGAACTGGACGCGGCCCTGATGGACGGAAGGGATCTGAAAGCAGGTGCAGTAGCCGGTGTACGGGATATCAAGAATCCCATCCTGGCTGCAAGACATGTTATGGAAGACACACCACATGTATTGCTCATAGGGGAAGGGGCCTCTGCCTTTGCTGCTTCGGCGGGACTGACAATGGTTCCCAATGATTATTTCTCAACCCCCAAAAGGCTGGAACAGATCCGAAGGATCAGGGAACAGAAGGAAAATCCGGACCCGAAAGGGACCGTAGGGTGTGTTGTCCTGGATAAAAACGGCAACCTGGCAGCCGCTACTTCTACCGGGGGCATGAGCGGTAAACGCTGGGGACGTGTAGGAGACGTTCCTATTATTGGAGCTGGCACTTATGCCAATAACAATACTGTGGCCGTGTCGGGCACGGGACATGGGGAATTATGGATCAGAAGGTGCGTAGCCTTTGATATCAGCGCCCTGATGGACTACAAAGGATATTCCGTGGAAGAAGCTTCCCGTGAAGTGATATTCAATAAGATAGACAAAATGGAAGGCTCTGGAGGAGGCGTGATCTGTGTAGATAAGAACGGCAGAATTGCCATGGAATTCAATACAGAAATCATGTACCGTGCCTGGGCCACTGCAGGGGGCCAGCGCGGAACCGCTATTGAGCATTAAGCAGGATTTTTTTATCTTCCGCTGTCCAGGATCAGGTTTTTCAGATCGTTGTTAAAGTCTCTCTCCCCAAGGAGTTCTTCCAGGGTCATATGCATCCTGTAACGCCAGTAATGCGGCACAATGGCCGGCACATTGATGCGCTCATCGTGTGGATTTTCCCGGCGTAATTTTCCCGATACCGACATCCAGTCCTGCCAGGGCAGGATGCATAGCATGGCCGGACACCTGAGATGATCCCTGATCACTTGCATGCAAATCCAGGGTTCACAATACACGGGAGCCTCCCCGGGCATTCCAAGAACGGTGTTGAAAAACCGGTTGGTGATGTTGCGGTCTTCTTCCCACCATCCCCTCAGGGTGCTGGTATCGTGCGAGCCGGTAGTACATACACATAAAAACGGATAGGAGGCCGGATCGCCAAAGTCACGGTATTTGTCCTTAGGCATTCGCTGAACCTCGAGGCTGAGCATGGCCAGTTCTTTCATCAGGGGCGGTACACAATCGGGTATCATGCCCAGGTCTTCGGCGCAGCAAAGCATATTTGTTGCCGAGATCAGGGGAGGTAGTTTCTTCATGGCCTGGTGATACCAGAACTCATTGTGCCTTTTGTAGAAGAAGTGGTCGTAGAGGCGGTTGAAAGCAAATTTGGAATTTTCGTCAAGGGCCTTGTACGAATAGTTGAACTGAGCCGAGATCCTCGGATGGTATGCATCTTCTTTACCCGGTTGTGGAACAAAAAGCACATTAGCTGCCAGATCCAGCAGGCTGTTGCACAAGATACGGTTCTCCTGGTTGTCCTTCAGGGACGCGAAATGCAGCGCAATCTTCCTTTGAGTGGAGAAAGCCTCCTTAAGATCGTATTGTCCGCGATTCTTCACCGGATCCAGGTATTTTTCCCTTATCAGGTCTGCCTTCTCTCCAAACACCCTGTTCAGGATATCATCAGTTATAAAAGGCTTTGTCATCCTTTCGCCGTCAAAAGAAAGCCCCCATTGCCGGATTTCTTCTGCAGTGAACGGCATGGCCGGGTCAAAATAGCCCATCAGACCCTGAGTCTGTTCTTTAGGAATGCTCCATATCCTGAAAAAACCCAGGATGTGGTCAATACGGTAAGCATCAAAGTAACGTGCCATGTGGCCAAACCGGTTTTTCCACCATGCATAGCCGTCTTTTTCCATTACTTCCCAGTTATAGGTAGGGAAGCCCCAGTTCTGACCCTGCACAGAAAATTCATCCGGTGGAGCGCCTGCCTGTGAATCCATGTGGAACAGGTGGGGCTCGGTCCAGGCCTCGACACTCAGGGGGGTAATGCCTATGGGTATATCTCCCTTAAGTATTATCCCTCTACTGTTCAGGTATTTATGGGCTTCGGCAAGTTGTTTGTCAAGGTGGTATTGTATGAAAACATACAAATCCAGGTTTTCAAACTCCCGGGCATACTCAGGATCATAAGTGGTGTATTTTTCCCATTGTGAAAAATCGGCCGTACCAAATTTGTCACGCAAAACGCAGAAAAGAGCATAGGGGAGCAGCCATTTTTTGTTTTCCCTGTAAAAAGTTCTGAAAGAAGAAGATTTCATTACTATCTCCCCGGTATGTTTAAAAAGATACCGGATAACTTTCCATTTCAGAACAGAGACTTTGTCGTAATCCAGTTGGGGCATTTCATTCAGTGTTTTCCTCTCTTTTTCGAACGGGGAAAGGTCTGCAGTTCCATCTGCCGGGCACATGGCATTAATGTTGACGTAGAGGGGGTGCAAAGCCATGATGGATATGCCTCCATAAGGGTAGGAGTCAATCCAGTTATGGTACATAGTGGTATCGTTGACAGGCAGGATCTGGAGTACACGCTGCCCTGTCATGCTTGCCCAATCTGCCATTTTTTTCAGGTCGCCGAAATCACCTATTCCCCAGCTTTCGTTGCTGCGTAAAGAAAATACTGGAATAGCCGTCCCGGCATGACGCAATCCTTCCACTGAACCTCTGTATGGGGTTTCGTTAATCACAACATGTTTGCTACCTTTTATCAGGTCAGGAATAGCCGGAAAAACACGGTTTGGTCCTTCTTCCCATTCCACCAGTGAATTACTTCCATCCCGGCGAATAATAAATTTGTATTCCGGAGTGCTATTTCCTATGTCTGCAAAAGACAATGAGGCTTCCCATAAGCCAGCTCCCGTGTATTGAAGTGGTATTGCATGCGCGGGATTCCACATGCCCAGACCTTCTGAGTTGCCGGTCATGGCAAGGTGACACTTTGAAGGAACGGCCACACTGCGGGTGATAAGGGCTATATCCGATTTTTTTGGTGTCGTTGTCTTATGGGTAAGAAAAACATAGGAATAGTCCGGGTCCCTCCACCGGTCAATGATTACAACACTTGTTCCGGCAGGGAGTCCTTTTTGACAGTGAGTTGCATGTTCGGAGACAACAGAACCTTCAGGACAGGAAACGCCATAATGGTAGTAAAGCGCTTTAGGTAAAGATTTTGGTTTTATCCGCAGTTCCCACCAGCCATCCTGCAGCCTGTTCATGTGTGGCGTTTTTTTCAAATTTTCATTGCCTAATTCTGGAATATTACCGCTTAGGAACAAGAAACTGTCCTGAGGTGCATTGTAATGAATCCGAAAAATAATTTCCATAAAAGATATTTTTTGATGGTAACAAATATACTTAAAAAAATCTTCAGGATTTTTTAGTAACTTTACCCATTATGACAAAAACAGGCGCTACGCATCTGATTATCCATTCCTTTGCCCTGGCACATGCAGTTGCCTGTTTTTTACTGCATGACACATCTTTTGGAGATACTATCGTGCTGACCAGTCTTACAATAGCCATGGTGGTGATCCTGATTCGGCTGTTTGACGGGCCGGTTGATGTGATAGTAGGTTTGTTGTTACTTGCCTCTTTTGCGGGTTTCTTTCTGGGAACAAACGGGGCCCGCTGGATACAGACGCTTTTTCCGGGTCTGAAAAACATACTGAGCAACGTGGTTACAACTACACTTGTGACCGAATTTCTGGGCTGGGCCATTTTCTTTGTGGTGCGACGCAAGAAAAAATAACCGATAATGGCACCGGAAACAAAAAGAACCACTATCACAGAAGTGCTCCTGCTGGCTTTCTTTGTACTGGCATTCCGTTTGGCTTTTGAAGGTGCCATTCCTTTTTTTCAAAACAATTTCAACCTTAATTTCAACGAAACGCTAAACAGGCTGCTGCGTAACTATCCGCTGGCCTTGCTGATGATAATCCTTGATTTCCTGCTGGTATGGATGCTGGTGCGTCGTATAGACTACGGAGAAAAACCCATGTTGCGCACTTTTCTGGAAATATCCGGTCTCTCTGTGATCGCTCTTTTTTCTGCTGTACTGTTGAGGATCATGTCAGCAAGGGATGGATCTGCCGAGGGTTCTTTTTTCAACTACAACTTCTGGTATACCGCCCTTGCGGCATTTTTCTTCAACATGATTTTCATAGCCGGTATGGACATTTATGCCTATTACGGAAGAGTTCACAAAAAAGCCCTGGACATTGAAATAAATCAGAAAAACAAAGCCAGGTATCAGTACCAGCAGCTTAAGCATCAGTTGAATCCGCACTTTCTTTTTAACAGCCTCAATTCTTTGGACTACCTGATCCACACCGATGCCGAAAAAGCCAGCGAATACGTAAGAAAACTGGCCTCGCTGTACCGCCATTTTCTGAACATCGGGGAAGAAGAGTCCATAATGCTTAAAGAGGAATTGGAATTTGCAGAGCTTTACGTGGATTTATTGTCCCAGCGCTTTGACAATTCACTGAAAGTCACTTTCAACATAAGTGAAGAATACCTGGGCAGGCTTGTAATCCCATGCAGCCTGCAGGTTTTGATGGAAAATGCCACCAAACACAACATCGTCAGTAAAGACAGTCCCCTGGAGATTATGATAACCACAGAAGATGGCTACCTTGTCGTGAAAAATAATTTGCAGCCAAAGATATATCAGAACTCTTCTACCGGAGTTGGATTAAAGAATATCCGCGGACAATATTTGTCTGTTTTTCAAAAAGATATTGTTATTAACAAAAGCGGGCAAACATTTGAGGTTCGCCTGCCCATACCTGATTAGGCAATGAAAGTACTTATACTGGAAGACGAGGTCCCTGCACAGATGCAGTTAAAGCGGCTGTTCAGTGTTTATTATCCCGATACTGTTATCGCTGCTGTCCTTGACTCCGTGGATAAAGCCACAAGGTGGCTGGCATTAAACAGTGCTGACCTGATAATGATGGACGTTGAACTTTCGGACGGTATCTGCTTTGAATTGTTCAACAGGGTTACATCCATGCCTCCTGTGATCATTGTCACTGCTTATGAACATTATGCACTCGCAGCACTGAAAAAAAGTGCGGTTGATTATCTGCTGAAACCGGTGGGTGATACCGAATTTGTGGAAGCAGTGGAAAAATGCATCAAACCAGTTGGAAGACAGCAAGACCTCCGTAATCTGGGCAAACTGATGAACCAATATCAGGACTTCAAACAACGTTTTATCATAAAGGTAGGTGACCAGATCATTGTCATTAACACAAAAGACATCGCATACTTTTTTTCCGAGGATAAAAGTACCTACATAATGACCAGGGAGGGAAAGCATTACCTCTCTGATTCCAGTTTGGAAACCATTGAAGAACAGCTTAATCCAAGAGATTTTTTCAAGCTCTCCCGTAATTGCATTGCCAGTATATCGTCAATTAACTCCATCTCAAAATTTTTTAACAGCAGGCTGCGCATAGAGCTGCTTCCTCCGTATAAACAACCCATATTAGTCAGCCGCCAAAGGGTCCCTGTTTTCATGCGCTGGATTGAGGGGTTATCCGAATAAGAATCCGGATAGAATTTCTTGCATCTGGTCAACTTTATTCTGCATTTCGTCGGATTTGCTTTTATATTATAAGGTCAAGTCGCTAAATTTATAAAATGTATTACCTGACCCTTGACCATGACACAAAAGAAAATGACATTCTGGAATATCTGGAACATGACTTTCGGCTTTCTGGGTATTCAATTCGGGCTTGCCCTGCAAAATGCCAACGTCAGCCGGATTTTACAATCTTTCGGGGCCGATGTAAGCCATCTTTCCCTGTTTTGGATTGCTGCTCCCCTGACCGGAATGATTGTACAACCGATTATTGGTCACTATAGTGATCAAACCTGGACACGGCTGGGCAGAAGACGCCCTTTTTTCCTGACCGGTGCTATCCTGGCTGCACTTGCCCTTGTCCTGATGCCCAATGCACCCATGCTTGCTCCCTTCATTTCACCCATATTGATAGGGGCGGGAATCCTGATGATCATGGATGCTTCAATCAATGTTGCCATGGAGCCTTTCAGGGCTTTGGTGGCAGACCTGCTCCCATCGGAACAGCGAACAATGGGTTTTTCAGTGCAGACATCACTGATAGGGGTTGGAGCTGTTCTTGGGGCCATCCTTCCTTACCTGTTGACCAACTGGTTTGGGATGTCCAATACACCGGATGCAGAAGCAGGACACCTTGTTGCCAATAACGTTAAATATGCATTTTATATAGGAGCTGCCGTATTATTCGGAAGTGTCCTCTGGACGGTTGTCACTACCAGGGAATACCCTCCCCAGGGAGGAGTAAAGCCAGAAAAGCAGCCTTTCTGGCAGATAGGAAAAGATTTTTTATCTATCCCCAGAACCATGAAACAATTGGGGGTTGTGCAGTTTTTCTCCTGGTTTGCCCTGTTTTCCATGTGGGTATATATGGTGCCCGCTGTGGCAGACCACCTGTACGGAACTACTGACAACACTTCCCGTGTCTATGCCGATGCCGGTGACTGGGTGGGAATTCTGCAGGGAGTCTACAACGGGGTTGCGGCCATTTTTGCTTTCCTGCTCCCCTTTATTGCAAAAAAAATCAGCCGAAAGGGAACCCATGCTTTGTGCCTGCTTATGGGCGCCATAGGATTCCTTTCCTTTTACTTTATAAAGGATCCGCGCATGCTGGTCTTCCCCATGATCGGTGTTGGAATGGCCTGGGCTGGGATCCTGGCCATGCCTTACTCCATCCTGGCGGGTGCCCTTCCGGCACACAAGATGGGTGTTTACATGGGCATTTTTAATTTTTTCATTACTATTCCTCAAATAATCAATGGACTGGTTGGAGGAGTAATGGTAAAATACCTGTACGGAGGCAAAACCATCTATGCCATGGTATTCTCCGGGCTCTGTCTGCTGATCGCAGCTGTAAGCGTTTTCTTTGTTGATGACAGGGATGACCCGTTACAGCTTGCTTTTGGAAAGAATAGAAAAATTGGATTATCTAACTAAACATTTATTAACTAACCTACATGTTTATGAAAAGACTGATGACTTTTTTGCTAGCAGTCACGCTCTTCTCCGTAACTTCTGTTTACGCTCAGTACGAAGTAAGGGGAACGGTCGTCGATGTTAACGGCGAAGCGGTGATTGCAGCTACGGTTCTGCAACAGGGAACCAGTTACGGTGTCACGACAGATCTGGATGGACAGTTTACCCTTAGAGTACCATCTCCTGAAACCCTGTTGGAGATATCGTACCTGGGGTATCAAACCTTAGTCGTTGCTGCAGGTAACGCAACCAGGGTCGTTTTGCACGAAGATTCAGAACTTCTGGAAGAACTCGTGATCATTGGCTACGGAACTGTCAAAAAGAGCGATATGACAGGTTCGGTTGTAGCCATCAGGGCAGAAGAAGTGAATCGTGGTGCGGTGGTTTCGCCGGACCAGATGTTGCTCGGAAAGGTTTCCGGACTGCGAATCACACCTGCCACAGGTCAGCCCGGATCTTCTGCAACCATCAGAATTCGTGGTGCTGCTTCCTTAAATGCATCCAACGATCCTCTGATAGTTATTGACGGAGTTCCGGTGACCGGGGACGGCGGAGCCGGAATGGGCAATCCACTGGCTTCTGTCAATCCCAACGACATAGAAAGCTACACCGTCCTGAAGGACGCTTCGGCAACGGCTATCTATGGTTCAAGGGCTTCCAACGGGGTTATTATCATTACCACCAAGAAAGGGACAGGAAGAGGTTTTAACGTCAGCTACAATTCCAGTTACTCGGTAAAACAAAACGCCTCTGCCATTCAGATGATGACTGCCGATGAATACCGGGAATTCATGTCCACCACATATCCCAATAACCAGACCATCCCGACACTACTTGGAACAGAGAACACTGACTGGCAAAAAGAGATCTACAGGCTGTCCTTCAACACAGACCAGAACGTTAGCCTCTATGGGTCTACCCGTCATATGCCTTATCGCCTGAGCCTTGGATACAACCTGGACCAGGCCACCCTTAAGGTTGGGGACAACCAGAGAGCCAACGTGGATATTAGCCTTTCGCCCAAGCTCTTTGATGAACACCTGACCATCAATGTGAATGCAAAAGGGATCTACCAGAAAACCAACTGGGCACCTACAGGTGCGATTGGAAATGCCATGGCATTTGATCCTACCAAGCCCGTATATTTCACTAACGCCGACGGTAGTATTGACAAGTCAAAGGCTAACGGTTACTGGAACTGGTTCAATCCGGATGGCAGTGCCAACACCATGGCCAGTATCAACCCGCTCTCGACCATGTATGACTATACCAATTATAATTACACATTGCGCTCGCTGGGCAACGTTCAGCTCGCCTATAAGGTGCATGGTTTAGAGGATCTGACAGCCAACGTGAACGTTGGTTATGACGTAGCCCGCACAAGGGGTGAAAGGTATAACGCCCTCGGATCAATTTCTGCGATGCGTTCCAGCAATGACTTGTTTGTCACCTACGAGAATTACAACCTGAATACCTTGCTGGAAACTTACCTGAACTACAATCACGATTTCAGAAACAGCAACCTGGACGTGATGGCCGGTTATTCCTGGCAGCATAACTACGTTCAGTACGATGAAGAACAATTCAAGAACACTGAACCGGATGGTCCCGGTGCCCACTACTATACAGCACCCACCAATGCCAAGGAATATTACCTGCTTTCTTTCTTTGGAAGGATCAATTATTCCATCGCATCCAAATACCTGTTCACCGTGACCTTGCGTAACGATGCCTCGTCCAGGTTCAGCAAAGCCAACCGCTGGGGCCTGTTCCCCTCGGCTGCTTTTGCCTGGAACATAGGCCAGGAGAATTTCCTGAAATCCAGTAAAGCCGTTTCAGCCCTGAAACTACGTTTAGGCTGGGGCAAGACCGGACAACAGGACATCGGTTCGGATTACTATCCTTACCTGGCCAGGTATCTTTCATCTTCTGCTATAGAAATGAGATACTTCATGGGTGACGGTTTCTATACCACACTGGCACCCCTGGCTTACAACGCCAACCTGAAATGGGAAACCACGGAAACCTACAACGTAGGTCTGGACTTCGGTTTTGCCAGCGATCGCATTACCGGTAGTGCCGAGGCTTATTACCGGAACACTTACGATCTTCTGAACGTTATATCCACACCCCTGGGATCCAACTTTGGCAACAGCATCATATCCAATATCGGAAACATGGTAAACAAGGGATTGGAGTTCACCCTGAATTTCGTACCTGTCCAGACTGCCGACATGCACTGGTCCATAGGAGGTAACATTACCATTCAGGACACAAAAATAACAAAGCTGACCACCCTGAAGACAGAAGGATACCTGGGCGTAACCACAGGATCCGGAATGGGAGGAACGGGCGGCTACAGTTCCCTGCACCGGGAAGGTTTCTCGCCCTACACGTTCTACATGTTCCAGCAATTGTACGATAATGAAGGGAATCCCGTTCAAAATGGTCTGGTAGACCGTGACGGGGACGGAGAGATCACAGACGCTGACCGCTATGTTACCGGTTTCAGTCCCACACCGGATGCCTTCTTTGGGATCAACACCCAGTTCCGTTACAAAAATTGGGACCTGGGACTTAATGGTCACGGTTCCATTGGCAACTACATTATCAACGGGGTAGCCATGGGATATTCAACATCCTACAGCGATGACTGGAACAAGGGGTATCTCAACAACGTAAGCAAACAGTACCTGGTTGAAGGATGGACAGCTCCTTCTGAAAACAATCAGAAATATTCAGATATGTTTATCGAGAATGCTTCTTTCTTCCGTATAGACGATATAAACCTGGGTTATACGTTTGACAATCTGAAATTTGCCAAGAGCATACGTATAGCTGCTTCGGTGCAGAACGTATATGTATTTACCAAATACAGGGGTTTGGATCCCGAAATCGTATCTTCGGACGGTGTGGACTTCAACATCATACCACGCCCCAGACTCTATACCCTGCGTCTTAACATTAACTTTTAATTCAAGGTAGATATGAAAAAGATATTGAAAAACAGTTTTCTGCTGGCGTCGGCACTAGTTTTACTGCTGACTTCATGTATCAATGACCTGGATACACTGCCACTGAATGAAACAGATGCTACCTCGGAGACCGCATACGCAGAGCCTGCCAGTTATTTGAACGGCTTAGCCTACCTGTATGGTTACTGGGCCCTGGTTAGCCAGAACGACATGGGATCACCGGATATTGCAGTTGCCGATGCCGGACAAAGTGAGCTTTCCCGTATGTATATGGTTTTGAACGAACTCTCCACAGATTCCTTTAAAATCATCTGGGGTGATAATTACATAGTTCCCATACAGTATCATCGCTGGACTTCAGCCGATAATGAAGCCATCATTGCAGTTTATACACGCTGTATGAAAGGCATCACACTGGTCAACGAGTACCTTATCCAGACATCGGATGAAAAACTCAATGAAAGGGGACATTCAGACGAAATAGCCACGGTACACCAATACCGTGCAGAAGCCCGGTTCAACCGCGCTTTGTATTATTACCTGCTCATGGACCTGTTCGGGAATCCTCCTTTTGCACTGGAAGAGAACATAGGCGGAGAACTTCCCAAACAGATAGGCAGGGAAGCCCTCTATACATGGCTTGAGGAAGAATTGCTTGACCTGGCTAACAGCGCTGATATGCCCGCCAAGGGCGCTGTTCCGTATCCCCGCGCCACCAAAGGATCTGCCTGGGCTGTACTCGCCCGAATGTACCTGAATGCAGAAGTTTATACCGGCACTGCACAATGGCAAAAAGCCAAAGAGGCTGCCGCACAGGTTATTGGAATGGGATATACCCTACATCCCAATTACCAGGAGTTGTTCATGCAGGACAATACCACTAACGGAGCAACCCAGGAGTTCATAGTCGCTGTTGTTTACGATAAAGACAACACACAGAGCTGGGGAGGCACTACCCACCTGGTTTCTGCCACTCTCAGTTCCGATGCCAACAATGCCATTGCTAAAAACCTGGGTCTGAGTGGACTGCTGAATCCCGAAACCTGGAACGGTTACCACGTAGCCGATGATTTTGTGCAGCGGTTTGAACTTGAAGGAGTAGAATGGGGAGCCACCACAGGATTTGGCTATGACCGTGAAAAAAGCGACAAGCGTGCCTTCTTCTACAATATAGGCTCAAGCAAGGAATTTGACAACACAACCACCGATACAGGCTGGAGGTGCTGGAAATTCACCGGTTTGTATTCCGACGGACATACAGTATCGGATGCCGAATCCAACTACAAATTCTCATCCATTGACTTTCCTGTATTCCGCCTTGCCGAGATGTATCTGATCTTTGCCGAAGCCGATGCCCGTATGAACGGAGGCGTGGTAACCGATCCACTGGCTAAGGGATACATTAACCAGCTGCGCGAGCGGGCAGGCGTTGCCTCAAAGACACCTGAAACCATGGATTTGAACTGGCTGCTGGACGAACGTGCCCGTGAACTGATGTGGGAAGGACACCGCAGAACGGACCTGATCCGTTACGGATATTTCACTTCCATGGCATTTCCCTGGACCCTGAAGGGTGGGGTGATGAACGGAAAAGTATCCTTACCGGAACACCGCAAAGTATACCCCATAATACTGAGCGATCTGAATGCGAACCCCAATCTGGTTCAGAATACAGGATACTAACATAAGAGGATTCAATAAATGATTACGATTATGAAATACACAAATTATATTACTATGTTGGTCGCCTCTGTGCTGGTTCTCGTTTCCTGTGACATCCAGATCGAGAAAGCATACCTGAATCCGGCATCCGGATTCGAGGCACCAGTCTTGCTTTCACAAGGGCCGGTAGTTATCAATGAGGATAACAACAAAACTGAAAGTGTGACCTTCAACTGGTCCAGCGCTTCTTTTGGTCCGGCCGTCCAGATTGAATATGCGCTATACGCTGCCTCCAATTCCAAGACAGCTTTGCTGGGGACATCTTTCACCAATTCCCTGTCTATTAGCAAATCAGACCTGAATGGCGTGGTTGCCAACGACCTGGGAGTAGGTGTTAACGCAACGGCAAGCATAAGCGCCTACCTTGTAGCAAAAGTATATGGCACCAATGTGGAAAGCGTTACCTCAAACTCCATTGCCTTTAATGTAACAACTTTTGCCGCAGCCTTGCGCCAACTCTACCTGCCAGGCAATTACCAGGGCTGGAAAATTGAACAGGCCCCCGAATTCTGGGAAACAGACGGCGGAACCAACGTTTACAAGATCCTGGTGGACCTTGAAGACGGATCGGATCAATACTCCTACTTTAAGGTTACCGTCGCACGCAACTGGTCCGATTTAAACTGGGGATACAATTTCCTGACACCTTCCTGGTATTGCCCTGAACAGTCCGACTCCAACCTGTCTGTCGACCTGACCGAGGGAAACATATACGTGTTGACAGTCAACCGCGGCAAGATGATCATTGATAAACAGCTTGTTAAGAAAGTCGGCATCATCGGTGCCTTTGACGAAAGCGGTTGGGGTACTGAACTGGACATGGTTTACGATGAAGTCAACAACCTATGGGTATCTCCCGCCATAACCTTCAGCGGTGATAAGAACTTTTTGATCCGCCTGAACGAAAGCTGGGATGATAAATATGGAACCAACAACGAAGCCAGCACAGGTGTGGAAGGCGGACTGAAACTGGTAAAAGGCGGCGGGGACATTAATGTTCCTTCTACCGGCACCTATATCATGAAGCTCCACGGCAACAGGACTCCTTTCGTTCTGGTTATGGAAAAACAGTAAATGATTAAAGAGACGCAATTATGAAAATACTAAAATATTTATTTGCTGCAGCCATCGTGAGCCTGTCAGCCGTCTCCTGCGAGGTGATCAGTGAAGACGCTTTTTCTACAGCGCCCGTACCTCCTGAAATGTATGCACATTCCGATATTCTGATGACCTCCAATACGATGGATGAATTTGTGAATTTTTCATGGAAACCTGCACGTTTCCTGGGAGAAGGACTTACCTATGATCTGTACGGCAAATTTGGAGAATCGACAGCCAAACTGGCATCGACTGCCGAACTTTACTACAGGGTACCAAAAAATGAGTTCAAGACGACGCTTTACAATGCTTTTCCCGCGCTGCCGGAGAATGATACCTTTACCATGACATTCTTTGTTTCGGTAACCAGTGAAGCCGAAGCGTACGATTCGGATCCCGTAACCATTGATATTTATGCCTACGGAGATGCCGTTTCCCCGCAAATGACCGCCCTGGTGGAATCAGTAGTTCTGGATGTTACCGATCCTGAAGGTACGCTGGAACTGCTAACCTGGGAACCGGCCAGGCTCGGGTATAATGAAGCGATTACCTACGGTGTATCGATGAAATACGGTGATGGAGCGCCGGTTGTCCTTGCTTCTGAACTGACGGAAACAAGTTTTTCCATCACTGTGGATGCACTGAACGAAGCCGCTGTTGCCGCAGGTGCTCCCGAAGCAGCTGCCTCCCAGCTTGATTTCACAGTCAAAGCTTTTTCGGCCACTTACGCAGACGGTGTAATTTCAAACACTGCCAGCATAACTGTGACAACTTATATCGCAACTTATCCCGAGTACATTTACGTACCCGGCGCATACCAGGGTTGGGATCCTGCCACAGCTCCAAAGATCAAACATTCCTCAGTCACAAAGGGAATGTATGAAGGGATGATAGACCTGAGCGTGGAAGGCGGAGGGGAGGTAGGATTCAAGTTCTCACCCGTTCCTGCCTGGGAAGGTGACTTTGCCATCGCCAACATTGAAAAGACCACTTTCGGAAACGGATATACCGCTTTGACCGGAAAGGGAACCACCGGTGGTGACATTACCGCTCCCTCGGGTATGTATAACATCCTGCTGAACAAGAAGCTCAACACCCTGTACATGATCCAGGTAGAGACACTGAGCCTTATTGGATCTGCTCCTGTTGAAAGCAACGGATGGGCCAGTGACATTGACATGGTTTACGATCCCGGGACACATACTTTCTCTGCCATAACCAATATGCAGGAAGGAGAATTCAAGATCCGGGTGAACCATGACTGGACACACTCAGCCGGAGGAACACTGGATTATGTAAGCTTTGGCAAGGGAGACAACCTCAAGTTTGAACGTACACCGGGTGAATACAAAGTGGTGCTGAACGTGGGTGTAAATCCTTACACCGTCAAATTCATCAACACCAGTTTCCCTGAAAAACTGTATGTACCAGGAAATCACCAGGGGTGGGATCCGGCTTCTGCACCGGTACTGAACGGAGACACAGAAGGACATTACGAGGGATATGTAACGCTTACCGATATCTTCAAATTCACCAGTGCCCCCGACTGGAACCACACCAATTACGGCGGATCCCTTGAGTCCATGGATACCGATCCCTCTGCAGGAAACCTTGCCGTACCGGCACCCGGGTATTATTACCTGCAGGTTGATCTCACCACCATGAGTGCCACCGCAACCCTTATTGAAAGGGTGGGTGTGATTGGCAGCTTCACAGGATGGGGAGAGGATGTGGCTATGACCTACGACGCAGAAACAAATCTGTGGACAGCCACCGGACTGGCATTCCCTGCCGGCACGGAATACAAATTCCGCATGAACAACGCATGGGACATCAACCTGGGAGGGGATCCGGACGATTTGAAACAAGACGGTGCCAACCTGAAAGCAGATGCCGGCACGTACACAGTTACCCTGAGCCTGGCTACGACGCCATACCACATGACAGCTGTAAGAACCGGAGATCTTGAGACTACATATGCCACGGAGGTGGTGGTAGCCGGAGATTATTCAGGACATGAATGGAGCGCCACCGACGATCCAAAGTTGTTCGGTTCCGGTGACGGTACCTACAAAGGGGCCATCACCATGTACGACATGGAATTCGGATTCAAGATAGTGGAGAGCGGGAACTGGATCGCCGGCCAGCTGGTGGCTGATACGCAGTACGATTTCACACTCTACACGGGAGACAACATGATGTTACCCAATGGAACGTATTTCTGGAGTGTGGATCTTCCCGATGCCAAAGCAGTTGCTACGCCTGTTACAGTGGTTGGATTGATAGGCAGTTTTGAAGGCAGCGCCTGGGGAACGGATGTCGCTATGGAATTTGACCAGGAAACCCTGACATACTCGGCAACCTTGAACCTTGTGGCAGATAATGAATTCAAGATCCGCTTCAATAACAACTGGGACCTTAACCTGGGTGGTGACATTACGGCACTTACCCACAACGGTAATAACATAAAAGTTCAGGAAACCGGTACGTACCATATCGTTTTGGATATGGCCAACACTTCCTCGCTGACAATGACAAAGCAGTAAAACAATGAAAAAGAGCGCAATTATCCTTTGCGCCCTTTTCCTGCTCTTTGCATCCTGTCGTAAGGAACCCACTCCGGGAACAGATCCAGACAATGGAGCATCGTTCTCCAGGGTTAAGGACACTCCCCGGGCCTGGGATGAAAACAAGCGAGCTGATATCACCTATCAGCTCCTTGTTTATTCATTTGCAGATAAGGACGGAGACGGGTGGGGCGATATAATGGGACTTACAGACAAACTGGAATATATAGACCAGCTTGGAGCCACTGCCATATGGCTTTCACCCGTGCATCCGGCCATGTCCTATCACGGTTATGATGTGAAGGATTACAGTAAGCTGAACCCGGTTTATGGGACCATGGCCGGTTTTAAGGATTTTGTCCGGGCAGCCCATCAAAAGGACATCAAGGTGTACCTGGATTATGTGATCAACCATACGGGCAGGGAACACTGGTGGTTCAGCCAGGCAATCCGTTCTGCCGACAACCCCTATCGCGATTATTATATTTTTTCCGATGATCCGCGCTCCGATATCAGCGCCGGCAAGATACCCATGATTAAAACGGAAGGGGCATCGGGCTATGATAGCGGACAATGGTTCACCGTTTCCACCACTGGAGAGAAAACGCTTTTATTTAAACTGGACTGGAGCAATCCGGCCCAGCCAAGGCTGACTGTTACAGAAACCCAAACGGCAGATCCGGATAATGATGCTTCCTCGGCTGAAAATGCAAAATATCTCTACTTCGGAGATGGCGTGCTCAGACAGTTTGTCGACAAAGGCGGGGGACAGTATGAGCTGGTGACCGATTATGCCTCGTCCTGGGGCTTTTTAATACGCACAAACAACACCCAATGGAACAACAAAACCAAATACGGAGCACAAAGCAAAACAGCGGCAACTCTCACTTACGGGAAGCCTTTCGTGCTCTATACGAATGACAATCCCGATATTGTTTATGATTTGCAGCTGCCCGGTTCCACTATGTTCCATTCCCACTTCTGGACCAACTGGTTTGCAGACCTGAACTACGGAGCCGTTGAAACAGCAGAGCAAAGTCCTGCTTTCATAGCTATCGTGGAAGATGCCAAGATCTGGATCGATGCAGGTATAGATGGTTTCCGGCTGGATGCGGTAAAGCACATTTACCACAATGAATTCTCCGATGAAAATCCGGAATTTCTAAAGAAATTTTACAAGGCCGTAAATGATTATTACAGGCTATCCAGGGATCACGATATATATATGGTAGGAGAAGTGTTCTCGGGGTATGAACAGGTAGCCCCATACTATAAGGGACTTCCTGCCCTTTTTGAGTTCTCATTCTGGCACAGGTTGCAGTGGGCACTGGAACAGAACACGGGCTGCTACCTGACAAAAGACATTCTTAGCTTTCAGAACTTCTACAAGCAATACAGGCCGGACTACATACGGGCCACCAAATTGTCCAATCACGATGAAAACCGCGCCCGATCAGACCTGGCAGGCTCACTGGCCAAAGCAAAGCTGGCCGGAGCCATCCTGCTTACGGCCCCGGGATCGCCGTATGTATATTACGGGGAAGAAATGGGATACATAGGGACCAAGACACGTGGCGATCTTTACGTCAGAAGTCCTATGTACTGGGGAGACAGCTATACCACAAGTTACACAGACGAGATAGATGCCACCCTGGCCCAGACAGTGGGAACCGTTCTTACACAGCAGTCCGATACAGCATCTATACTGAACGTTTACCGTAAATTTTCCAGGGCCAGGAATACTTATCCGGCGCTGGCATCCGGGACCATGACGGAACACCCTTTATACAACGATAAAGCGTTTTCTGCCTATCCCCAGCTGGCTGCCTGGTACCTTACCGGGGGTGGTGAAAAAATGCTTGTTTTGCATAATCTGGGAAAAGACCAGGTTACATTTAGCCTTGATGATCCGCTGGATTATGCTGCAGCTACCCTTGGCAATGTATATATCCAGGAAGAAAAAGAAGGATACAAGGTGAAGATGGATGCGTATTCTTCCGTTGTTTTCGTACTAAAATAATGTTATCATGAGAAATATTTCCTGTTTGATCCTGACGGGGATCCTTGTCTTAATACAGGCATGCTCGCCTACCGTGGCAAGAAAACCTGTCTTTGATGTACTGGAGCCGGCATCTGTCCTTACTCTGGAACAGGACACGACCATTGTGCTTGTGAGGGATTATTTCCCGTCACTCGATAAAATTGACAGGACAGAATCACCTCACCTGAAGGTGGTCCCTTACCACGGGCAGGATACAGTAATGCTTATCCTGCGTGAGGATACCCCCCTGATGACCGTTCTGCATGTTAATAGCAAAGGTCAGGCGGGAGACATACCGGTCAGAAAAATAACCACCCACTCCGAGAAAAGTCCCCGACTGGCTGTTTTTCCTGCATTGCCCGATACCGATGCGCTATGTACCATCCGGCTTGAAAACGGTCCTGCCACGCTATACCTCTTCTGGCAGAACAGCCTGGTACAGACGGTACGTATCACAGATTCATACAATGTACTATTGCCCGGATTCACTGCCTTAATGGACAGATCCTGGATCAGGGTTTATGCAGTAAACCAGAGCGGTAATTCAAATGACCTGCTCATTCCCCTGGAAAAAGGCAGACCTGTCTTAAAGCAGGACCAGATCAGGCGCAGCGATAAACAGGCACAGATCATGTACCAGGTGTTTGTAGACCGTTTCTATAATGGAAATCCTTCCAATGATCGCAGGATAAATTCGCCCGAAGTGCATCCAAAGGTGGATTACTATGGCGGGGACCTGGAAGGAGTGGTCCTCAAAATTAAAGAAGGCTTCTTCAAAGAATTGGGTGTCAATACTATATGGCTTTCACCAATAACACAGAATCCCTATGATGCCTGGGGACAGATAGAAGATCCAAAAACAAAATTCAGCGGTTACCACGGCTACTGGCCTCTTTACATAACAAAAGTGGATGAGCGTTTTGGAAATGAACAGGTCCTGTCAGAATTGCTTGAAAGTGCCCATAGTGATAAAATGAACGTCATCCTGGACCATGTGGCCAACCACATGCATATAAACAGCCCCACTTTAAAGGAACACCCGGACTGGGTGACATCCCCTGTTACACCCGACGGACGACCCAATTTTGAATTATGGGATGAATTCAGACTCACTACATGGTTTGATAAACATATCCCCAAATTTGATTTTTCCAGGCAGGATGTATGCCAGGCTTTATCAGATTCGGCCCTTTACTGGCTGCAACATTTTGATATAGATGGATTTCGCCACGATGCCACCAAACATATTGACAAACAGTTCTGGAGGACACTCACCCGGAAGATCGTTAAGGAATTTCCGGAAAGACCTGTTATCCAGATGGGGGAAACATATGGTTCACCCTCTTTGATAGGTGATTATGTAAAAAAAGGAATGCTGGATGGCCAGTTTGACTTCAATCTTTATTATGCTTTTCTTAATGCCACAGTGGATCCTGAAGGGTCTTTCGTAAATTTGTGGCATGAATTGGAAACAGGACTGATGCAATACGGATACCATAACCTGATGGGTAATATCAGCGGGAACCACGATATGGCAAGGTATATATCGCTTGCCGGAGGAGCCCTGGACAGGAACGAAAACCACAAACTGGCTGGCTGGAAACGAAACATCGGAACAGGAGATCCGGCTTCCTACAATTACCTTGCGATGCTGCATGCCTTTAATATGACCTTACCAGGTATTCCCTGCATATATTACGGAGATGAGATAGGGATACCCGGTGCCAACGATCCTGACAACCGCAGGATGATGGTTTTTGAGAACCATGCTCCACAGCAGCTTTTGCTCAGGGAGCGTGTCAAGCGGTTGACATCGCTCCGTAACACAAACCTCGCCCTGCTATACGGCGACCTATTCCCTCTTCATGCAAGCAGGGATGTTCTGGCTTACGCCCGTATTTATATGGGAAAAGCCGTAGTGGTCTGTCTGAACAAAGGCAAAGATTTTTTTGATATGAGTTCACTCCGTTTGCCTTTTGGTCTGGATCCGGAAGCAATGGTCCCTTATATGGGAGAGACTGTTGTCGCTCCAACAGGTTTCACAATTATGGTAATTGAATGACAAATGAAAAAGACACTGATAATTATTAGCTTTATGACGATCTTGGCAAGTGGTTGCACGTCCAGGGAGCAACAGGAAATCCATCCCCGGTGGATACGCAACGCCGTAATTTACGAAGTCAACACACGACAGATAACGACGGAGGGCACATTCAACGCCTTTGCCGGCATGTTACCCGGATTAAGGGAACTGGGCGTGGACGTATTATGGTTTATGCCCATTTATCCCATTGGCATGGAAGGCCGTAAAGGTACTCTCGGCTCGTATTACTCCATAAGGGATTACGGGGCAGTCAATCCGGAATTTGGAACTATGGAGGATTTCAAGATGCTGGTTGACAGGGCACACGAGCTGGGCATGAAAGTCATACTGGATTGGGTTGCTGCACATACATCCCGTGATGCCGTCTGGCTGGACCAGCAAGACTGGTATATCAGAAGACCGGACGGAACGCCTGAATTCCTGTACGACTGGTCCGATGTGGCACGTCTCAATTATCAAAGCCAGCCAATGCGCCAGGCCATGCTTGAAAAAATGCTTTTCTGGCTTGAAGAGGTTGATGTTGATGGATTCCGTTGTGATATGGCCGACCTTACCCCCGTGGATTTCTGGGAATGGGCTGTACCCCAACTGCGTAAAGCCAAACCGGATATTTTTATGCTGGCCGAATCGGAGAATCCGGTGAATACCAGGCAGGCCTTTAATGCCTATTATGCCTGGAGACTGCACCATTCAATGAACAGTGTGGCCAGGGGAGAGAAGAATGCAGACAGCCTGAGGCAATGCCTGGACCAGATGGTCCGTGATTTCGGTCCCAATCCCATCCCCCTGCTTTTTACCTCCAACCACGATGAGAATTCCTGGAGTGGTACCGAGTTTGAGCGCATGGGAGAAGCTGTTTTTCAAATGGCGGCATTCTCCTTTGTGCTGCCCGGGATTCCCTTGATCTATACAGGACAGGAAGTGGGCAATACAAAACGCCTTGCTTTTTTTGAGAAAGACACCCTGCTGCCAAACGAAAGTGAGCAGTATAAAGACTTTTACTCCCGCCTTATCACTTTCCGCAAGACTTCCGATGCCCTGCAGGTGCCACCTTACGGCGGTCATTTATTGGAAGTACCCCATTCCGGCACCTCCGGCGTTTTTGCTTTTACCCGTGAAACCAAAGGGAACCGGGTGCTTGCCTTGTTCAATTTTACCAGCCAGCCGGTTTCTTTCCGGCTGACCTGTTCACAGACTGAAGGCACATATACAGACTGGAATGGTCTTGACCACTATACGATAGACACCCTTTACAACTGGAATCTTGAACCATACGGATACCGCCTGCTCACTTTAGAATAATACTATGAAACGGACTTTATTAATACTGACAGTTCTTTTGGCAATGATAACCACAGCCAGTGCAATGAAAACCCCCAAACCTCTGGTGCATCGTATTGAACCACCCTGCTGGTGGACGGGAATGGAAACACCACTGCAGCTGATGATCTATGGACCTTCCCTGGGAGAGGGGAGCGTAAGCTGCCCCGACGGGAGCATAATCATAGATGCAATTCACAAAGCAGACAGTCCCAACTACCTGTTCCTGGATATAACCATTCCCCCGGGTGTCCGTGCCGGTGATTACACATTCCAATGGACAAACGGCAGGCAGAAACTGAGTTTTGTCTATACACTGCATGAAAGAATACCGGGCTCGGCCAGGCGGTCAGGACTTTCCTCCTCAGATGTGCTGTACCTGCTCATGCCTGACCGGTTTATAAACGGAGATCCGGAAAATGATTCCACTCCCTGCACGGTTGAAAAAGCGAATCCGCAAGATGATTATGGACGCAAGGGCGGGGACCTGGAAGGAATCCGCATGAGTCTGGATTATCTCTCAGAGCTTGGGGTAACCTCTGTATGGCCCACACCGGTCACCCTGGATAATGAACCGGCTGCATCGTACCACGGTTACGCCTGTGCCGATTATTATAAAATTGACCCACGCTTCGGTACCAATGAATCGTACCGGGAACTGACCAGGGAAGCAGCAGCCAGAGGCATATCATTCCTCCAGGACATTGTTCCCAATCATTGCGGCACAGCGCACTGGTGGATGAAAGACCTTCCTTTTAAGGACTGGATCCATGTTTTTGACGCTTATACACAGTCCAATTATGCCATGACTACTCATATGGATCCCCATGCTTCGTCCGTTGACCGTGCATTGTGCGTACAGGGTTGGTTTGACCACTCCATGCCCGATATGAATCTGAACAATCCGTTTTTGTTACAGTATTTTGTACAGGCAACCGTCTGGTGGATGGAATATGCGAGCCTTGCCGGAGTCAGGATAGATACGTATCCCTATTCAGATGAGAAAGCCATATCTTCCTACACGGCTGCCCTGAGAAAGGAATACCCCAACGCTACTGTACTGGCCGAATGCTGGTTCAACCACCCGCATCAGGTAGCCTACTGGGAAAGGGGACCGTGGCCCAGCGGTCCTACGGTAATGGATTTTCCCCTGATGGGAGAAATTTCAAATGCCTTCAGGGAGGACACAAATCCCGGCTGGGGACAGGGTATGGTTCGCCTTTATAATATGATCGCGAACGATTTCGTATACAAAAATCCCAATGAACTGCTGGTTTTTGGAGAGAATCATGATGTTAACCGCCTGTACGAGCGGCTGGGCCGCAATCCGGAAAAATTAAAGATGGCCTATACTTTTCTTGCAACCACCCGTGGAATTCCCCAGATATATTATGGGACAGAGGTTCTACTGGCCGCACGTGACAGTAGAAAGCTTGGCCACGGTGAAGAAAGAACCCCCATGCCTGCGCGTGTGCTCACGGCATCTGGCCGGGATCCCCTGGAAGAAAATGTATTCAGCTACATATCCCGGTTGCTTACCTGGAGGAAAACATCCCCGACTGTGCAAACAGGCAGGCTGCTTCATTATCTGCCCCGGTACGACGAAAACATGTACGTGTATTTCAGGATACTGGACAACGAATGTGTGATGGTAATGATCAACAACGGCAATCAATCCGTTCCGGTTGACTGGCAAAGGTATGCAGAAGGCCTTGGTAAAGCTTCCGTGGGGACGGAAGTGATGAGCGGCAGGGAAATCACCGTGGGACAGCCTTTAGAGATACCGGCTCAAACCGCAATTTTCTTTACCTTTGCGGGTATATGAGAAATGCGCTGACAGTACTATGCATCATTTTATTGTTACCCGCCTGTAAAAACGGGATAAAACGGATACCGGCTGATGATTTTCAGCTGTTGCTGCGGGATATGTTTATGACAGACCTTATCCTGGAGCGCGACGGGACCTTAAGCCGTCTGGCCGATTCCACGCTGGTCTATCCTCCTATCTTTGAAAAATCCGGCTATACTTCAGAACAGTTCTTGGCTACGATGGAGTATTATTCAACCAGGCCATCGCGTTTCAAATCCATGCTCTCAAAGCTGCGCAAATCACTGAATGAAGAAAGAACGCTGTTTAACGAGCAATTGACGTACAAGGAAGAACAAAAAGCACTTGTAGAGCGTTTCAAGGGCTGGCTGAACGATACCGTACCCGGCAGGCACGATTTGGCCCTTAAGCAGTCCCTGAGGCGGATACTGCCTTACGATCCATCCCGGGAACAAGCCTGGCGCATGGACCGGGATTCTTTATATAAGGAAAAACCGCTGCGCATCCTCCCTGTAATAGATACACTATCCGGACGCGATTCCATCCCGTTCTACCTGGAACGTCCCAAACCATTCAAGCCCAGGGGAGTGATAAACATCAAGCTGAATTGATATGGAACAAAGGGTTTTCACCAGTCCTGTTTTTGGCCCGGTACACAGCAGACGCCTTGGCTCCAGCCTGGGAATCAACCTAATGCCGGCATCCCGTAAGGTGTGTAATTTCAATTGCATTTATTGTGAATGCGGATGGAATCCAGATCCCCTTCAGAAGGGAAATACAGAGGATACCCTGATGACCGGGCGTGAAACAGTGGCCCTTGCCCTGGAAGAAACGTTGCGTATGTTGGCAAAAGAGGGGAAGGCTCCGGATGCAATCACTTTCTCGGGCAACGGAGAACCCACATTGCACCCCGATTTTTCAGGGATCGTTCAGGATACGGTAGCCCTGAGAAACAAGTGGAGCCCCGGCTCAAAGGTTTGTGTGTTGTCCAACTCGGCAAACCTGGACAAAAAAGGTGTGATGGAGGGATTGATGATGGCAGACCTGAGGATCATGAAGATTGACTCGGCCATTGAAAAAACGCTCAGGTTCATAAACAATCCCGGTGCAGGTTATTTCCTGGAACGGACGGTCTCGCTGCTTAAAAGGTTCAGGGGTGATTTTACCCTGCAGACGTTGTTTTTTACAGGAAGTATTGATGGTGAAAAAGTAGATAATACAACTACAGATGAGCTTGAAGCCTGGTTTGATATGGTAGATGAACTAAAACCCCGGCAGGTGATGGTTTACACGCTGGACAGGCAGACACCGGCTCCAGGGTTGAAAAAATGCCCGGCAGAAAAACTCGATTCCATTGCCCGGGTGCTCAAAGATAAGGGAATAGGCGTTATTGTTGCAGGATAAGGAATTATGAGAACAGTCATCCAGCGGGTAAAGGAAGCCTCGGTCTTTATTGACGGAGCAAGCAAAGCTGCCATCGGGTCGGGGTTGCTCATTCTGGCCGGTTTTGAAGCATCCGACAATGGAGAAGACCTGGAATGGATGGTGCGCAAGATCACGAATTTACGGATATTTGACGATTCGCAGGGCGTGATGAACCTTTCAGTATTACAGGCCGGGGGGCAGTTGATGGTGGTCAGCCAATTTACCTTGCATGCCTCTACACGAAAAGGGAACCGGCCATCCTACATAAAGGCGGCAGTGCCTGAAATTGCCGTACCGTTGTATGAGTCTTTTTGCACGATGCTGGAAGATCACTCGGGGATAGACGTCCAGACAGGGGTCTTTGGCGCAGCAATGGAAGTGAAACTGACCAACGACGGTCCCGTTACAATTATCATAGACAGTAAAAACAGAGAATAATATGGAAAAGCTTAAACAATGTTTCAGCTTTATTGATCTGACAACCCTGAATGCTACCGATACCGGGTCCAGGGGCAGGTTGTTTGCAGAAAATGTGAATCGTTTTTCCAGGGAATATCCCCTAATGCCTCATGTGGCTGCCATTTGTGTGTATCCTGCGTTGATACAGGCGGTCAGGGAAACCTTGCAGGTGCCGGGTGTTTCCATAGCTGCAGTGGGAGGAGGTTTTCCTGCGTCACAGACTTTTTCCCGCATAAAGGAACTGGAATGTGCCCTATGTGTGGAACAGGGAGCTGACGAAGTGGATATTGTCCTGTCACTGAATTACTTTTTTTCCGGACAATATGACCTTGTTGCCATGGAAATCAGGCAAATACGCCAGGCCATAGGTGCTGGAGCGCATCTGAAGGTTATTTTGGAAACCGGAGCCCTGAGGACAGAAGAGAATATCCGCAAGGCATCATTTCTGGCTATGGAGAACGGGGCTGATTTTATCAAGACTTCCACCGGCAAAATGGAACCTGCCGCAACACATTTTGCTGCCCGCATCATGTGCCAGAGCATAGCCGAATATTACGAACAAACACACAGGAGGGTAGGATTCAAACCGGCCGGTGGCATCGTGACTTCTGCCCAGGCGCTTGAATATTATGACATTGTAAACCAGATCCTGGGGGCCGAATGGTTGCATCCTTCTCTGTTCCGTATAGGAGCAAGCCGCCTTGCCAATAATTTATTGAAAGATATCTTTTCACAAGACCTTGTGTTTTTTTAGTTTTTGTCTATCTTTGCAAACCCTGAAAGAAATGCCCGGGTGGCGGAATTGGTAGACGCACTAGTTTCAGGGACTAGCGAGAGCAATCTTGTGCAGGTTCGAGTCCTGTCCCGGGCACCCCAAGCAGAAAGGAAACTTTCTGCTTTTTTGTTTCTGACCTTGTGAAACCAATCCTTTTTACTATATATTTGTGCTTCACGTCTGGAGAAAGCATGAAAAAATTATTTATTTTCCTTTTATTGGCCATAACTCTGTCAGGATGCCGTTCGGAAACCCGCGTGAATCAGCTTTTTCTGTCTTCTATTGACAGCATGATGACCAACAACCCGGACACTGCTTATAAAGTGCTGAAAGGCATTTCACCGGATGAGCTCAACACGCGGCGTGAAAGGGCTTACTATGCCCTGTTGCTGACACAGGCGCGCCACAAGAATTACATACCCCTGCGAAATGATTCCCTTATTAATGTGGCCGTAAATTATTACAAGGGAAAGCGGGATCGGGAAAAATACGCCAAGGCCCTACTTTATAAAGGCATCTGCATTGAAGAGATGAACGACCCCCAGAAGGCCATAGAGGTTTATGCCGAGGCAGAAAAAGTAGCGCTCAGCACCACCGACTACCTGACCACCGGGCTTATCAACTCGCAGATGGCCTGGCTATACCAGGATATGTACATTGAAAACCAGGCGGATATTGAACGGTTTATAAGGGCCATGGAATACTTTCGCCTGGCCGGTCACAAGAAAAATGAATATTCGGTGGCCAGCCTGCTGGGGCAAATATATAGGCCCACCGCAAAAAGGGATAGTGCTTATTTTTACCTGGAAAAGGCTTTAGAACTTGCAAGAGAAATGAAAGACAGCGTTGCTTTGTTTCATAATTACTCTCTATTAGCCAATACATACCTGATGGACGAAGACTTTACCCAAGCTAGAGACATTGCTATGTATGTAGTAGAAAATCATGGGAGTGTTCCAATTCCTGTCGAAACGTACCATTGTCTGAGCCGGTCTTATGCCCGCCTGGGAAAAACGGATTCGGCCCGATATTTTTATGAACTAACCCATAACAGTTCAGAACCCAACACAAAACACAGTCAGTTAATTACCCTGACAGAAATCCTCAAAGCAGAGCATAACTACAAGGATGCCCTGCTTTATACCGAACAGTCACGTCGTCTGGCCGATTCTATTATTGACGAATCCCGCCGGATGGACCTCTTCAAAATTGAAAAACGCTACAACAACCAGCGCCTGGAAAACATCAACCAAAGGCTGGAATACCGTACCCGGGTAAACCATTACATAATTATTCTTATAAGCCTTGTTGCCATAATAATCACCATTGGATTCTGCGTGGCCATTGACCGTAAGCACCGGGATATCAACGAAAAGATTTCTTTCATTGAGCAGCTAAAAACTGAGTCGGCATTATACAATAACACACTGTTGGAAAAGCTGGACAAACAGAATATGGTGGAGATCCATTTGAAAGAAGCCCTTGAAAAACGAATCCAGACCATCCGTGAACTGATCGATTTATCCTATCGCTACGGAGGGGTGCCCGATGCTTTCGTTAAGCACTTTAACAAGACGCTGAATATTAACCGGCTAAGCGAAGGCGCCCTGGATGATCTGAGTGAGGTAGTGAATGCCAAGTACGACGGGGTCATAGATTACCTGCAGGAAAAGCACACCGATCTGAACACAGACGACATCAACCTGATCTGCCTGCTTTGTTGCGGATTCTCTGCTACCGAAATGAGTGTTTTCTACAACCACAGTAACGGCAAATCCATCTATTCCCGCAAAAGACGCCTGGCAATAAAAATGGGACTTGACATCTCTCTGGACGAATATATAGCCCTGAGCCTACATTACTGCAACACCCAAAAAGAACACTATATGGCTGAAGGTTAGACGGTTAGCGTAAAACGCTGATAGACAGACAATTATGTCGATCTTTTTCGTGCTGACTTTTCAGTTTTATAACGCACTGTAAATCAGGTGTATAAAAAACCAATGCTGACCAAATTCTGTACGTTTTGAGGGCCTTTATTGTTCAAAAGCCATTATCTTTGTAATGATTCAAAATATACAGCTATGAGGACACGACATTTATTAATTTTCACTTTAGTACTTTTAGTAAGTTTTCCTGTTTCATTGATGTCACAAAACCACAGTGAAATTGTTGAGATGAAACAGACTGGTCCTACAACTCCAAAGCCAAGGAGCCAGAAAGGTTTTTCCTCATCTGCTGATCAGAATTCAAGCAGGTTTGATAAGAATGCACCCGGCGTATGGGTTGACCTGGATGCAAAGGAACTATGCGTCCGTATCATGCAGGAAGGACCTGACTGCCTGCTGATCATTGTCAATGATAATGAATCGTTTTATTTTCAGGAATCTGTTGCAACAGGCGGGGTAATAAACGCCTTCCAGTTAACCGGGATGGAACAAGCGGGACGGTATACCGTAATGGTACTGACTCCTGAAAAATGCTACCAGGGCAATTTCATATACAACCTTAAGTAACAGCCAGGTAGTTTCTCTCCAGACAATTTTAATATTGTTTTTCGGCATTCATTCGATGTTCCGTAATACCTTTTTCATATCTTTTAAGTAAACATGAGCACATTGCCTACAACTTTCCGGTTCCACCTGAATCCATATGTTTATCCTGTTGTTAAGAACGACAATGTGCTGTTGTTGAACACAAAGAATATGAATGCTATTATTTTCAACCAGAAAGAGCAGTGTGCCAGGTTGATGGAAAGGTTGCTGGAGCCGGCCTCATTCGGGGTGCTGGAGTTTTCTTCCGACTCATACAAATACTCCTATTGCAAGGATTATATTGACAAAATATGCGATCTCAACATGGGTGTATTAACACGGGTGCGACGCGGAATGAAAAGACCTGCTGTCCTGACACCGTACCTTGTAAGAATGCATTCAACAACCAAGGACGATCTGCGAAAACCAGGCAGCAACATTACCTTAGTGATCAACGAAGACTGTCCACAAGACTGTAGCCTGTGCTCCAAATATTTCACACAATTCAAATGTTGCACCCGCACAGAGGGGGGGGCGGTCATGGATCCGCAGCTGATAATGGATCTGCTTCAGGACGTATCCGGGACCCAATCCTTTGTCATCAATATTTGCGGTGGAGATATCACCCTTCATCCCCGGTTTCCGGAAATCGTAACCACACTGTCAGAATCTTCCATAAGGTGCAGGTACCACTTACATTACAAGAATTGCATCAATGGCATAGAAAAAATGGTCAAACCCCGGGATACAGTCGTGATCATTGACTTTCCCATTGACAAACAAGTCTCTTTCAGCCCACTTGAAGATTACACGTATAATTTTATCATAACCAGTCCTGAAGATCTGGAATCCTGCCGGAAATATGTTCAGGATAACGAGATTATCAACTTTTATATTTCTATAGCAAACACCGGACCGCACACTGACTTTTTAAAGGAACATGTTTTTTTGCTACAGGATGACTTGGCCTGTGGTTGTGGTTTGCTTTCGTTCAATGAACGTGTCCGGATAGTAAACAATCATTATTTTTACAGAACGTTTATTCTGCCAAACGGCGATGTCTATGGCTCTTTTGATGCCCCTGCCGTAGCCAATATGTACAGGAATCCAATTTCCTACGTTAAAGACACCATCAATCTTTTTCACACAGAACTATGGAATAAAACCTGGGATAGCAGTGTATGTTCCAATTGTTTATTTAAGTATATTTGTCCATTGTTGTCCCGGTACGATTTTCCAGACCCCTTATTTCCCACAAATATTGAAGGTCATGAATAAATTCGTCATATACCTCGCCTTAACTTTTCTGACAACGAGTCTTTACGGACAAGTTACCGTTACAGGCCATATTTCTGCAGAAATAATTGACGGAGTAGAAGTTTCTCCAAAAATGTCCGGGGCTTACGTGGTTAATCTGCTATCAGAAAAAATAGAACTGGGTGAGATCTCCTTATCCTGCGATGAAGTAATCGCATGCAATGTAATACTTGGATCCGGAAGACTTATTGATATCAATGGAAATGGGATAGCCATGGAAACGACGGTTGCAGGGAATGAAAAAATACTGAGATTCTCGGCAAGTACCAGGAATCTCAGAGGAAAAAAAACAAAACTATATGAGGGGTCTTTTTCTGTGTTGCTTTTTTACGAATAATTCTTATTGTTTAACCCCTTTCATCATTTCTTTCAGGTCTTCCGAAGTAAGTTTCCCTGACATGTAGATGACACTGAATTCACTGTTTTCATCTGCACAGATATACAAGTCGGTGATGATGTCTTCCTGCTTTTGCATGTACATAAAGACTTTCTCTTCACCATCTTCTACCTCCATGAGCACTTCAAATTCTCCGGCACTGATCAAATCGCTGAAATCTTTTTTCATTTCGGCAATGTATCCGGGATTGGACGTTGACAGAACGTAAAGACCACTCATGTTTTTTATTACTCCCGCAATGTTTACATCGTCTGTAAGGTCCAGTTGCATATCATCTCCCATTAGAGAGAACATGGAGGGGGATATATACACTTTTGTCATGCCTTCATAACCGGAGAATTTTTTATAAAAACGGCTCTGACCAAACGCAGAGACGGTCAGCAAACATGTTAAAGCGACTAAGATTAACTTTTTCATAATATTATTTGATTTCAATATATTTATTTACTGTATTTATTGCGGATATGTTTTTATGCGTCTCGGAAACTTTGTTAACTCCCTTATTCATCAGGGAGGATACATATTGCAGGACCTCTTCTGTTTCCTGGTATGCATCCCGTGTATATGTGCAGGTGTCTGCTATCTGAATATGACTATCTCTCACAGGCAGGAACAGGGCAAGGGTAACGATTATGGTAACCGATGCGGCAACGGCAACTACCTTCCACATCGTAACCCTGCGTGCCGGTCTTGCTCCGTCACTGTGTGCCTCTTCTGCAGCCAGCCTGTCTATTGTTGCCGATAATCTGGCTTCCAGATCCCCGGGAACTTCTATTCCCTGGTAATGCTTGTCCATAATATCTTTAATTTTATCTGCTTTCATAGCCATTGATTTTTTCGTAAAGTTCCCTTACCTTTTTTTGCGCCCTGGACAAATGTACCCGGATGTTTACAGGACTCAGCCCGGTAATCTGCTTTATTTCTTCCATGGATAATTCATTGTAATGCCTCATCCTGAAAATTTCCCTTTGTTTTTGCGGCAGCTGGTCTACCAGGTGCATGACGATCTTCAGTTCGTCCTGCAGGTCAGCCTGTTCCACGTCATCCGCCCACTCGTATTTCAAAGACCCGGCAGCATCGCTGTTCCATTTCCTGTAGCCGGGGGAGCGCATCCTGTCAAGGCACAAATTGCGGGTCATTGTGGTGGCATAAGCCTGGAGGTTTTTGATCCTGGAAAGGTTTTCCCTCATATTCCAAAGCTTCACAAAGACGTCCTGAACCGTATCTTCTGCATCTGTCTGGCTGTTGAGCAGCCGGTAAGCCGTGCGGTACAAATGACCATGCCAGGGCAGGAACGTATCCTTAAAAGTTTGGGCATCAAACATTTTTAATACCTGTGACCAGTTCTTGTAAAGGTTCTGCAGTTGTTTGTTCACTAACAAATTTAGTACTTATCTCATTATTGGATTTCCATGTGAAGGCCATTACCAGCAGAGCAATGGTCAGAACCACAATTACCACCATGGGATAAAGTCCTTCTTTAGTAGTTTCAATTGTTTTCATTTTTTATATGTCTTTAGTGTTCTGGGATACCAATTCGTCCATACAGGAGAGGTCAATGCGGCCGTTTATCTGGATCAGGCAGGGTTCTTCTCCCACATTAATTACAACAAACCTGTGAATTTTGTCCTGGTGCACCTCTGCAAGGATACGGAGCTGATCGCTCTCATCACTCACTTCTGCAATCAATTCCAGTCCTTTTTCAGATAATCTCCCGGCTTGTTGTCTGAATGCCTCTTTAACGTTTGAATCACAGCATTCAAGCGAAAGAATGCTCACAGAATTAACGCCCTTGATAAATCGCTCAACATCTTGATCTACAAATAATTCTGCCAGTTTCATGGCAAAACTTCCAACGCGTATATGTTCTGCAGCAGGCTGGATGGAAAATTGACGTACCAGTTCATCATAATCCTTTTGTGCATAAGACACCAGTACGGTTCCGGCCAGGAGTAAGCATGTTATAAAAATCTTTTTCATACGTGTATTTTTTTTATTTTGTGTTCTATTTCACTATTAAGACGTAAAACCCGGAAAGATGTTACAGCTATCATGAGATTCTTTAACTTTGTATCATGAGAATTCTTGTTTTGGGTTCAGGTGGCAGGGAACATGCCCTTGCCTGGAAATTGTCCCAATCCCATCTGGTAAGTGACCTTTTTGTGGGACCGGGTAATCCTGGAACCTCATCCCTCACTTTAACAAACGGGAAACAGGTGCAGAATGTTGCATTATTGACTAATGATTTTCAATCTGTTGAAAACGTTTTGCTCCAATATGCAATAGACATGCTGGTTGTGGGACCTGAAGAACCCCTTGTCATGGGGATTGCAGATTATTGCAAAAACAGGAAAGGGCTTGAAAATATTCTGGTCATAGGTCCAGACAGACGGGGAGCCAGTCTGGAAGGAAGCAAGGATCATGCTAAAGCATTCATGACGGCCTGCCGCATTCCAACAGCCCTTTACCGCACCTTTTCCTGCGGACAATATGCCGAAGCCTGTCTTTATCTGGATTCGCTGGAGCCTCCTTATGTGTTGAAAGCCGATGGACTGGCTGCCGGAAAAGGGGTTCTGGTGGAACCGAATCTGGACAAAGCCCGCGCAGGACTGAAGGAGATGATGGAGGGAAAATTCGGGGCAGCGGGGAATAAAGTGGTTGTGGAGCAATTCCTCCGGGGAACCGAGGTCTCTGTCTTTATACTTACGGACGGGATCCATTATAAGGTATTGCCCGAGGCAAAGGATTACAAAAGAATAGGGGAGCATGATCAGGGACCCAATACAGGAGGAATGGGCGCCGTCTCTCCCGTTCCCTTTGCCGATGCTGACTTTATGAAAAAAGTGGAAGAACGCATCATTAAGCCTACCCTGGAAGGTCTTGCCATAAGAGGGTGCGATTACCAGGGATTTCTTTTCTTTGGACTGATCAATTGCAACGGAGATCCTTACGTGATTGAATATAATGTTCGGATGGGCGACCCGGAAACGGAGTCTGTAATGATGCGCTTGGAGGGCGACCTGGCCGCTGCCTGCTACTCCCTCAAAACAAAGACACTGGACAAAGTTGCATTATCTGCTGCAAGCTGTCACAGCGTAACTGTGGTGGCAGCTTCGGGAGGGTATCCGGGTCAGGTCAAGAAAGGATTTCCCGTCCGGGGTTTGGATCACGTAAAAGAGGCAACCGTTTTCCACATGGGGACATCAGCAATGCCTCATGTTGTTACGGCAGGAGGACGTGTGCTTGCTGTTTCTGCCACCGGTTCAACCCTGCTGACTGCCCGCGAAAAAGCTTACCGGCAACTCTCATCCATTTCTTTTTCCGATATGGTTTACAGGAAAGATATCGGTGAAGACCTGATGGATTTTAAAAAGCAGTGAAATGATCCAATACATAAAACGAAGTATTCCTGCGGCAGTCTTTATGTCCATCATCATCATGGCCGTCTTCAGACTGGTTTATCACTTTACGCAGGAAGTGTCTCTGCCCTGGTATCATCATTTGATCTCTGCAGTGATGGTTCTGGGAACTGGACTGCTGATGTCTTATCTGAACGACCGTTACGGCTTGTTGCCGGAAAGGACCCAATGGATCATAGTTTCTTATGTATGGCTTGTGTCCTGTTGCCCGCAGACCTATTCCAATCTTTGGGCCCATGTTGCAGCCTTGCTTGCTGCTGCTGCAACCTGTAAACTGGTTTATTCGGCCTATGTGCCGGCCACCCGTTCAGGCCCTTTTATGAGTGCCTTTCTCATCACGTGTGCGGGATTGTTGTTCTTTCCTGCTTTTTTCCTGCTCATACCTTTTGTGATCAGTTTTATACGGATGGCAAAAGTATCGGGAAAAGATGTGGTCGCCTTTGCAGCCGGGATTCTGGCTCCCTGTTTCCTTGTTTGGGCCCTGCTTTGGTTCATGAACAATGATATGGCAATGTTTTGGGGAAAGAGGCTGGATTACTTCAAGTTATGGAATCCGGCAGAAACCTTTGAATCATTCTCTATTACAGAGACAGTGATGGTTTTTCTCATTGCGTTCCTTGTTATAATGGCTTTATTCATAAGGCTGGTAAGGCGCGATACAACCACCACGGTGAACGTATCCCGGTTTTATAGTTCAATGTTCTGGTTTGTGTTTTTTTCCTGCTTAGTGATCATTGCATACCCCGTTTTTAGTAACGGATATATACTTATCATGATGATACCGGTATCGCTGCTGATCACATCCCTTTTTACAGGAAAACGCTTTTTTGGATCCGTGGTGTTGATTGTATTGCTGATTATCAGCTCACTGGCCTATTATATTAGCCAGGTCTTTTCACTATCGTTCTGAATCTGTAGGCGGCATTTCCCGGAAGGTTCCGGTAAGTGTTTGCATAAAGGATACGATCTGGTGAACTTTACCTTTGTTTATAGACATGTCTCTCTGGTGAAAAGCCATGGCTTCAACGGCAGTTTCCAGGTCCGGGGCAGAGGCGTTGTGAAAGTATGGATGGGTTAATTCTATGTTTCTTAGTCCCGGAACTTTGAATTTATGGATGTCTTCCTGACGGGCAGTTAGCCTGTAACGGCCAAGGTCAGGGAGACTGATCCTGTCTCCGGTAGAAAAGAAATTATTGGACAGACCCATGTATTGAAAGGAATTGCCTCCTACGCCAATACTGTTGTGACAGCTGGCACAACCCAATCTTTTAAATAACTGGTATCCTTTTTTTGCATCGGGGCCTATAGCCTCAGAATCCCCCTGCAGGTATCTGTCAAAGGGAGCATCGGGCGTGATCAATACTTTGTGGTACTCGGCCAGCGCATCGGTGATGCTTTCTACAGTAAAACCGTCAGAATAGGTTTGAGTAAAAAGCTTCGTGAAGGGAATGTCAGCCTTTAGCCTTTCAATAACGGGTTCTAAGGATTCGTTCCCCATGATCACGGGATCAACCAATATCATGGCAGTTTGAATGGGCAGGGTGGACGCAGTCCCCTCCCAGAAAAAAAACGGGTGGAAAACTACGTTGTACGTTGTAAGTGTAGAATACATTCCCGGTTGTCCGTATGCTCCGATAGAATAATCCAGATTATCCACTCCGGCGCTTTCCAGGTTATGGCACGTGGCACAAGAAACTGTACTGTCAGCAGAAAGACGCGGATCGTGGTACAGGATCCTCCCCAGGTTCACTTTTGCCAGGTCTGCCGGCAAAGAATCCGGCAAGGGCAAGACAGGTTCAAAGGGATGTTCTTTTGTTGGCAGTGGCCAGTTATGGTCGGAAGCCATACGTTCATAGGTCCAATGCAGCAAAATCTTCTGTTTGTCCTTTGTGATTGCTGATTTCCAGTGAATGATCCTGTAGCTCACAGGGGGCATGCTGCGGTGAAAGACTACTTCCCGGACTTTGACAAGTAAAGCCTCGTCAATGGGTCTGCCGGAATTAAAATGTTCCAGGATAGAAGTCGCATCGGCGTGCCGGATACTTTTTTCAGCTTTTTTGCTAATAATGGGGCCAATAACAGGCCAATGAAGGTGGGTGGAGTAATCAGGACCGCCATGGCATACAAAGCATCCTCCCTCTTCTATGATTGAAATTACTTGTTCTTCCTTTGAGAGCTCAGCAGAAGGAACATTGTTAATGACACGTGAAATGAAAAAGCCGAAACCAACCAGGATGACAGCAGTTCCGGTGATCTTCCAGAGTATGTCAAGCCATTTTTTCACCTCAGCGAACGTTAGTTTCATAATTATGAAGGCTTCCCCGGGCCTGTGGAAGATACTGCAAACCGTACCAGCAGATCTGTAAAGATAGGAATGCCAGTATCAAAGATACAAAAATCATTTTTCTTGCCCGTGGCCGTATTTCTTTTAAATGAAAGAAAAGCACATACAGAAACCAGGTAATACCCGCCCATGTCTCTTTTGGATCCCAGGTCCAATAATCTCCCCAGGCTTGTTTTGCCCACAATGCACCCAGCAACATGCCCGCAGTAAAGAAAGAAAGACCGGCCCGGCACAACTTGTCAATGGCAGGAAGCACATCCAGTGACGGTTTCACCAGACCGGCCACTGCCAGCAGGAATGTACAGGCCAAAAGGGCATAGGAGAACATATAGACTGTCACGTGCGGAATAAACCAGATGCTTTGCAGAACAGGCATCAGCACCTGGTCATGGATACCGGGACGCAATACATTTATGGTTACAAAAACAAGGGACATGACCGTGGTCAGGGTAAGAATCCACTTATACCGCCAACGGATGTAAGTGATCAATCCTGCCAGGGAAAGAAACAGGGAATACCACAACCGCGTTTCTCCCATAGTCATCAGCGGCGGGCGATGCATCGATATCCAAAGACCTGCAATATAGGCGGCATAAACCACGACCCCGGCCGAGAACAATGATATGGTCCATACGGGAGCTTTTCTACCCTGTAAAAAGGCCGTGACAGATCCTGCAATCCAGAAGAAGGCTGCCACAGCGGCAAAGATTATGTGATGATCCCAGGTCATAGAATAAAAATTTTAAAAGCACCTCCCAGCATCAGCAAAATGCCTGCAAAAACAAGCCACCGCCACGGTTGCCGCGTTACCATAACAATACAGTAATCGCTGTCACTGCCTTTTGAGGTATCGTAATCGGCAAGATAAACCTGATACCCCCTGAAATGCACCGGATGGTTCACACGCAGTGTTTTGGAATGCTCCCGGCCTGCTTCACGAAGAATGATCTGCGCCCTGTATTCCATCGGTTCCCCGGTCTGGTAACGGTTGACCTGGAAATCTTCCAGACGTATCCCAAAAGGAAGCTCGGTCTGTGAAAAATCCTCACGATGGACCAAAACACGGGTAAGGGATGCATCGGCACTGCCCAGCATACCGGCCCACAAGGCAAGCCATAAACCAAAACCAGCCAGTGAAAATCTGCGGAACAGGCGCGAGGCCAGAACGGTCAGAAACCAGGTCAAAACAATTACAAAAGGCCAGGAACGGGTAAAAGATTCCTGAGCGGGCATAAAACCCTGTACCAGGGCGGCAGCAATCATCAGCAATAGGGCAATTGTCATGTGTCTGTCCGAGGAGAGGCTTTTAAACCTCCAGGCAACAAAGACCAGGGATAAACCAATGATAAGGTTTACGGGGAAAGCAAAAAGCGCTGTATTAATGATCATCTTGCAGCATTAATGGTCACCTTCAGGATCACCCAATTTCTACACAAATATAGTATCTTTGCGGTAATGGAAAAATTAAAGATTGTCATTGGGAAGAGCAAGGACGATGCTTTGACAGCAGCATTGAAACGGTCTGGTTTACCAGTCGTTCTGTATGGTATAGGATTGATTGCAGACACTGCCCGGATCTTTTTGCAGGAAAAAGGAATCAGGGTTTCATGCCGGGTGGTTGACGACAAATACATGGACCCGGTTCTGCCTCATACAGGTCCCGACCGTATCTTATCCATTTCTCAGTTGCAGAAAGAGTTCAGTGCTTATAACCTGCTGCTGTGCTTTTTCCGGGGTTATACGAATGACCTGAAGCCATACCGCCAGCTTTTTCCAGGGGCACAGACGATAGACTATCTCTCTTCCATCTATGAGGGGGGCGCACTCCAACCCCTGGATTCATCTTATGTTCTGGCCCATAAACCGGCATTTGACAGTGTTTATGAACTGTTGGAGGATTCCCTGTCCCGGGACAGCATGGAAGCTTATATAAACGCCAAAATCAATAAAGACGCAAGTTACCTTTTCCCCTTTGTCCGGAGACCACAGTATTTTTCTGAAATCAACCAGGTTACGGCTCTCAAACTACATCAAAATGAAGTATTTGTCAATTGCGGGGCATTTATAGGAGATACCATAAAAGATTTCCTGGAAGTGACTTCCTGCCGTTTCGACAAGATTTATGCCTGCGAACCGGACAGCACCAACCTGCAAAAGCTTGCCCGGTTTATCCAGTCTGCAGGGATAGCCGGGCGGACAGAGATTGTTCCCAAATGTATCTCGGACAAAAAAGAAACAGTCTATTTCCTGAACCAGGGCACCATGCTTTCCCGCAAAGCAGAGGCACCCGGACGGGGTGTTGTGACCATGAAGGCCGATACGATTGACAACATCCTGAATTCCAGGCCGGCAACCCTGATTGTGATGGATGTGGAAGGCAACGAGCTCAAAGCCCTGGAGGGAGCCCGCAAAACCATCCTGGCGCATCAACCCCTGCTGGCCCTGGCCGCTTACCATAAAAAGGATGACCTCCCGGTTCTCACCACATTCCTTAAAAACCTGCTCCCCTCATATCGTTTCTACTTCAGGGTGCATAAACCCATGGCCATAGATGCTGTGCTCTATGCCAGCACAAGGAATGAGCAAGTCCCCGCATAAAGGGAATCACAAAAAAGTAGTTGCCCCCACTACCGCTTTGAAGACCACCTGAAAGTCGTTTGTACAGCAATGCTGCTCAATGTCAGATTTGCAGCAAATCAGGAAGGTGCTGCTACAGTCACTGACACCCTACGAACGGGAAGCTTTCTTCTTAAGCCGAGGCTTCCCTTATCGTGGGGTGTCAGTGACCGCTCGCCAGGAGTACCGCGTACACTTGATTCATTGTGCAGGATATCAGCACTTTAACAAAAGAGCTCCCCGGAAGAGCTTATTTGTTAATCGCCTATTAAACAGGGCAATACATCAAGTATGCGCGGTACTCCTGGCAAAATGGATAATCCCTGGTTTTAGTATCCTGACCAGGTTTTAATCCTATATGGAGTTGGAGTTGACTGGGAGGTGGTAAGTATCAGAAAAGGCGGGAATGCTCGTAACATACAACATAATAGCGCCTTAATTATGCGTCAAATGCGTTTGGCGCACCACCTTGAAAGACCACCGGGCGGTAATCTGAGCAGCTATTCGCATAGACTGCAAGGTCGCTTGAGTGTTAAGAACGGATTGCCTCGGCTTAAAAGTAAAAGCACTCCGTTCTTAACACTCAGGCGACCGCCAGCAGGGAAGGTGGTACCTCGGCTTAAAAGAAAAGGATGACCTTTTTAGTCATCCTCTTTGAGGTACCCAGCGGAATCGAACCGCTGTACTCGGTTTTGCAGACCGATGCCTAACCACTCGGCCAGGGTACCAAAAGGACTGCAAAGTTAGTAAATATTTTTAAAAAGCCCGGCAAGTTCTTCCAGGTACCGACTGTCCATCTGGTCAAATGTTCCGGTTTTTTCTGAATCAATGTCCAGGACAGCGATCAGTTCACCCTTTTTGTCAAACAGGGGTACAACTATCTCGGATCGGGAACGGGAACTGCAGGCAATGTGTCCGGGAAATTTTTCCACATCAGGAACGATTATCGTCTTGCGCTGTTTCCAGCATGTGCCACAAACCCCGCGGCCAAAGGGTATACGGGTACAGGCCAAAGGTCCCTGGAAAGGGCCCAGCACCAATTCCCTCGATTTGTTGTCAATCCTGTAAAAACCAACCCACCAGAATTTGAATGTTTCTTTTATCAGGGCACTCACATTGGCCATGTTGGCCACCAGGTCCGGTTCATCCTTAAGCAGGGAAGCGGCAGAGACCAGGATCTCTTCGTACATCCGCTGACGGGGTGATTTCTTTTCACTGTTGTGAGCAATCAGTTTATTGTAAATTGAATAGCATACGTAGGCATCTGTTGCGGCATAAAGCGCCTGCGCGCCGGACAGCGGGAAAGCTTCCCAGTTGGTGACCTGCTGTGACTTGCTGATCCTTTTTCCCAGGATGATGGCCGACATCTTCTTGACACTTTTTTCTACAATCCCGTATTCCTGGACCATATCCTGCAAATCAACAAAACCTGCCGGTTCAAAAGGAGCATAGCGCTGAAGCCCAGCGATATCGTCCCTGACGGCAGCGCCCACCTTGATTATTGCCGGATCACACAGGATAGCCACTATCTCCTGGGGAAGCCCTGTTTTTTTTAAATGAATCAGGTAAGAACTCACCCCGTCAGAGAACTGGAGCAGGGCGGGCATATACATCCTGCCTGATGAAAAACGGGGTTTTGTTTCCGTATCAAAGCCCAGGACAGGTTGACGGGAAAGGTACCGGGCAGCATGTTCAACCTGGCTTCTTGTTGACACCAGGTTAATATGTCCTTTTAACTCCACCTGGGGCAGCGATTCCACAACGTGGTTTTCAATTGTTGATGCAAACATTGAGCAACGGGTATTTTGTCAGATCTGGTTTTTCAAAAGAGTGGACCCTTACACAGGATGGTGTCGTGCGGAAGGCAGCCAGCCGTTCATCCCTCAGGGCCCTGTATAGTTGTATTCCTGCTTCTTTTTGCGGTTCTATAAGAATCACGCCCGAATCAATAAGGTGCCTGTATATATAGCGGTTGTCACTGCGGTAATTCCTTAGAAATGTAATTGATTCAGGAATTATCTCCCGGTGCTGCTGCAGTGGAGGAGCTCCCAAAATTATATATTTCAGCCTGGGATGACTGTTGTACAGCAGCTGGTCTGCCAAAGAAGTCACGGCATTATGTATGGCTTTCTCAGGGGAGCGGCCTTTAATGGGAGCATACTCCTGGAAAGCCACGGCCGTCTTTTCTTCAAGATAATCGTAGGCATTGATTGAAAAAGCACCGGCCGTTGAAATGACCCCCACCGTCACGCGGTTGTTCTCCCGGTTGCTGAGAACATAGCTGAAAGCCTTATCATTGCCCGCCTGCATTACATTGACCGTTATGATCCCAAGTTTTCCCAATTCAATGAGGTCCCTTATATCCTCATACACCTGCATGGTGACCATATCGCCTGCCACCACCAGGGCTTTTACCGGAGGCCTCTGGTCCTGCCAGCGAAACAATCCTGCAATTTGCCGGATCATATCTTCACGCGACCGGTCTTCCACGGGGGGCAGGCAGAAAAAATCAATATGTTCTCCTGCAAAATCTTTAATGCCATCGGCTCCGGGCTCCCCGGTAATATTGTCAAATTCATCAAGTCCCAACAGGGTTTCCACCACCTGAAGGTCATCTACGGAAGTGCCAAAAATGCCAATGGGAAGGTTCTCCCTGTTATTGGCATAAGCTTTTGTGTCGATGTAATGGGCCGAGGCGGTATCTGTCAGTATTTCTTCAATGACCGGCAGTGGCCCGGCAACTTCCTGTCTTCCGCCCCGACAGCTGCTCACCGTAACGCCCGCGCCCAGGAGCAGAAGCAATATGATATTTCTTATGGGATCACTCATTTTTATCGTAGGTAAACTTTCCATAAGGGCTTTCAATGGTGACCCTTAGTCCAGCCCGGGCTTCCACCCTCCCTATAACCTGGGCTTCAAGGTTAAAGCCAGAGGCTATGGAGCATATCGCCGGAGCTGTTTCTGCGGGAACATACAATTCCATCCTGTGTCCCATGTTGAAAACGGTGTACATCTCTTTCCAGGGGGTTCCGCTAATTTCCTGTATCCTGCGGAACAGAGGAGGTGCAGGAAACAGGTTATCCTTGATCACATGCAGGTTGTCAATGAAGTGAAGCACTTTCGTCTGGCCACCGCCTGTGCAGTGGACCATGCCGTGCACCGAGCTTCTGCAGGATTCCATGATAGCCCTGATAACCGGTGCATAGGTGCGGGTAGGGGACAGGACCAGTTTCCCATAGGTTAATCCTGTCTCAGGTTCAACATCCATAAGATCCCGGGTGCCGCAATAAGCCATGTCACGGGGCATGCCATCGTCGTAACTTTCCGGGAACACACGGGCCATCCTTTTGTCAAACACATCATGTCTGGCGCTGGTCAGACCATTGCTGCCCATCCCGCTGTTGTAAGCATCTTCATAGGAAGTTTGTCCAAAAGATGCCAGCCCCACAACAACGTCCCCTTCCCTGATGCGGGCGTTGTCTATGACAAGGTCTTGCCGGATGCGTGCACACACGGTGCTGTCAACAATCACCGTGCGCACAAGGTCGCCCACATCGGCCGTCTCCCCGCCAGTGAGTTCCAGGGGTATTCCCAAAGCCTTCATTTTATCGCAGAAATGTCTGCCGCCCTGAATGATGGCCTTTATGACTTCACCGGGCACCAGGCGCTTGTTCCTTCCTATGGTGGAACTTAACAGTATGTTTCCGGTTATGCCCACGCACAGCAGGTCGTCCAGGTTCATGACTATGGCATCCTGTGCAATACCTTCCCAGACACCCAGATCACCCGTTCTTTTCCAATAGTTGTATGCCAGCGAGGATTTCGTGCCGGCTCCGTCTGCATGCATGACCAGGCAGTAGTCCGGGTTACCTGCCAGCACGTCTGGTATGACCTTGCAAAAAGCTTTCGGATACAGCCCACGGGACAATCCTTCCAGGGCATCGTGCACTTCGCTCTTGGAAGAGGACACCCCTCGCATGCTGTATTTTCCGGCTTCAAGATCGTTCATGTTCATTATTTGTAGGCTTTATCTGAGGAACAGAAGTTCCCTGTATTTTGGGAGCGGCCACAATTCATCATCCACAATCATCTCCATGTGGTCTGCACAATCTCGTATGCGCTCCATCACCGGCATCACTGCCGCCGCATATTCGCGGGCTCTTTCGTGCAACGATTCCACTTTATTGGCTTTCTTCCTGGCTTCAATCAAAAGATGTACCAGATTCCTTATTTCATTCACGTAGCCGGCCGTTTTCCTCAAGGCCTTCAGCTGTGTTGAGGCCAGTTCTTCGTATTCGTCAGCCGGAAACACATCCCTTAATCCTTTCACATTTTCGAGCAGCAGGTTTTCATGGCGGATGGCGGTAGGTACAAAATGGTTGATCGCAAGATCGCCGAGCACCCGGGCTTCTATCTGCAATTTTTTGACATACATCTGATTTTTTACCTCGTACCTGGCCTCCAGCTCGCGACGGTTCATCACGCACATTTCCTCCATCAGGGCTATGGTCTTCTCCTCCAGCAACGCACTGGTCGATGCAGGCACATCCTCTATCCCGCGCAATCCCCGCTTTTCGGCCTCCTGGTGCCATTGCTCGCTGTACCCGTTTCCTTCAAAACGGATATCCCTGGATTCCTTAACAAATTTCTGAATGGTCTTCATCAAGGCTTCTTCCAGCTGTATGCCTTTTTCTATCTCTTTGTCAACCAGCATTTTAAATAATTTCAATTGCTGGGCCACAGCCGTGTTCAGGAACAGCATGGCCGAGGCTGCATTCGCCGAAGCGCCTATGGCCCTGAATTCAAAGCGGTCCCCGGTAAAGGCAAAGGGCGAGGTCCTGTTCCTGTCTGTGTTATCCGGAAAGATCTCGGGAACCATCACCACCACATCCATGCGTGAACGCTCGCCTCCCTTGGTTCGCCTCGGCCCTCCCTTATCAATAACGTCCAGCAACTCGTCAAGGGTGCTCCCCATAAAAGCAGACAGCACACAAGGAGGTGCCTCGGCTCCGCCAAGACGGTAGGAATTGCTGAGGCTGGCCACCGCAGACATGATCAAATAGTGGTGTTGGTGCACCGCTTTGAGCGTGCAGGCAATAAAGCTCAGGAATTGCAGGTTGTCCTGGGGTGTTTTGCCCGGAGCCAACACATTTATTCCTTTGTTGGTGCAGAGGCTCCAGTTGCAGTGCTTGCCCGAACCGTTGATTCCGGCATATGGTTTTTCGTGGAAGATAACCTTCAGGTTGTGTTTTTTTGCCAGTTTCCTCATCACCATCATGATCATCTGGTTATGGTCAACGGCCAGGTTGGCTTCCTCGTGATAGGGTGCAAATTCAAACTGATTGGGAGCCACCTCGTTGTGACGTGTTTTTATGTAAACGCCCAATTTGTAGGCTTCGGTCTCGAAATCTTTCATAAAAGCCATGACCCGCGAAGGAATGTTACCGAAATAATGGTCTTCCAGTTGCTGGTCCTTTGCAGCGGTGTGGCCCTGCAATGTTCTGTCGCAGAGCATAAAGTCCGGGCGGGCACGGTATAGGGCCAGGTCCACTACAAAATATTCCTGTTCCAGACCATAGATCACATTCACGTTTTCTGTGGCGGGATCAAAATAACGGGCCACGGCCGTGGCAGCCTGGTCCAGGACCTGCAGGGATTTCAGGTGAGGGGTCTTGATGTCCAGGGCATCTCCGGTATAGGAAACAAAGATGGTCGGGATACAAAGCGTCTGATCCATTATAAAGGCAGGAGAACCCGGGTCCCAGGCAGTATAGCCGCGGGCTTCAAATGTATTACGCAAGCCGCCGCTGGGGAAGCTCGATGCATCGGGCTCCTGCTGAATGAGGGAATCCCCAACGAATTGTTCAATGGCACAACCATTTGAATACGGACGTATGAAGGCTTCGTGCTTTTCTGCCGTGGTCTCGTTCAGGGGGTGAAACCAGTGTGTATAATGGGTTGCCCCACGCTCCATAGCCCACGAACGCATTCCTTCTGCAACATGGGAGGCAACGCTCCTGTCAATTTTGGATTTCTTTTCAATAGCGGTAACTACAGCATCATATGCTTCTTCGGGTAGGTAATTCTTCATTTTTTTCAGATCAAATACATTTTGTCCGAAAAAAGAAGACACCGGTTTGTTTTCAATACAAAAACGTTCTGCTTTGTGGGAGGAAAACTCTGATAGTGCTTTGTGTCTGAATGATGACATCTAAAGATAATTATGTAAACAACAAAAATAGGAAATTATTATTGTCTTTTGTTTAAAGAAAGGTTTATCTTTGCGGATTAAATTTCACAAATCAATTATCACTATGTTAGGTATATCTGAATTGTCAAGGAAAATGCCGGCATCTCCCATCAGAAAGCTGGTCCCTTATGCCGAGGCAGCAAAAAAACGCGGAATCAAAGTATATCACCTCAATATCGGCCAACCCGATATCGATTCTCCCAAAGAAGCTTTGGAACCGATACGGAACATCGACCTCAAACTGGTTTCTTACCCGCATTCGGCAGGTATTGAATCATACCGCAGAGGTTTGGCAAAGTATTACCAGGATGTGAACATCAAGCTTCAATATGACGAGATTATTGTTACCATAGGTGGTTCCGAGGCTTTGCAGATAGGATTGAAGGTATGCTGCAACCCTGGTGACGAAGTCATTGTTTTTGAACCTTTTTACACCAATTATAACACTTTTGGCCTGATGGCGGGTGTCAAATTCGTACCCGTAACAACCACCATTGAAAACGGGTTTGCCCTGCCTCCGATGTCGGAAGTTGAAAAGTACATCTCCCCCAGGACCAAGGCCATACTGATAAACAGCCCGGGGAATCCCACAGGAACCCTTTACTCCAGGCATGACATACTGTTGTTGGGCGAGATTGTTAAGAAGCACAATCTTTTCCTGCTATCAGACGAAGTTTACAGGGAGTTCTGCTATTCGGATGAACCCCATTTTTCCTGCATGAACATACCCGGAGCAGAACAAAATGTTATTTTAATAGATTCTGTATCAAAGCGCTACAGTCTTTGTGGCGTACGCATAGGATGCATAGCTTCCCACAATAAGGAAGTCATGAGCGCCGTGTTGCGTTTTGCCCAGGCCCGCCTGTGTGCTCCTGCCCTGGGTCAGATCGCTGGCGAAGGAGCCCTGGCCACCCCGCAGGAATATTTTGAAGCAGTAAAACAGGAATATATTAGCAGGCGCAACCTGATGGTTGACCGGTTGAACAAGATCCCGGGCGTCTATTCTCCCATGCCCATGGGCGCTTTCTATACAACTGCCCGCCTGCCGGTTGACGATGCCGACAAATTTGCCCAATGGCTCCTGGAAAGCTTTAGTTACAAAGGCCAGACTGTCATGGTGGCTCCCGCTGCCGGTTTCTATGCAACACCGGGCAAAGGACTGAACGAGGTGCGTATAGCCTATGTCCTTAAGAAAGAAGACATTTCCAATGCAATGGATTGCCTGGAAGAAGCACTGAAACAATATCCCGGACGCCGGTAAGCGGTGCAGATGAAAACCCTCTATACCGTATTACTGCTCGTACTATCCAATGTATTCATGACTTTTGCCTGGTACGGACACTTGAAGTTTGGATCCATGAAATGGTTCCAGTCATTGCCTTTGATTGCCATAATCCTTATCAGCTGGGGCATAGCATTTGCCGAGTACTGTTTCCAGGTCCCTGCAAACCGTATCGGTTATATGGGCAATGGGGGGCCTTTGTCTCTTATTCAATTGAAAGTGATCCAGGAAGTGGTTTCACTCAGTGTGTTCACTGTATTTGCGCTGGTAGTGTTCAGAACCGAACAATTCAGATGGAATCACATCCTGGCATTTTTCCTGCTAGTTGCAGCCGTCTACCTGGTGTTCAAAACGCCAGCGCAGGCCTCATGATTCTTTGTTCAGATCATCAAAACTGACATTGGTGAACTCGTTGGGTCTGGATTCTGTCACAGGAATCCGGTCTTTTATGTATTTGACAACTTCTTCCAGTCCCTCTGCGAATTTTTCAAAATCCTCCTTGTATAGAAATATTTTATGTTTTTCATATGAGAACCGTCCGTCCTTATCTACACGGCGCTTGCTTTCTGTTATGGTCAGATAATAGTCGTTTCCTTTGGTAGCCTTTACATCAAAAAAATACGTTCTTTTACCGGCGCGTACGGGTTTGGAAAAAACATCTTCTCCTCTGTGTTCCGCATTTGAGGAACTTTCATAATCTTCAAAATACATAGGTATTATTTATTAAACAACGCAAATATAAAATATATTTGCTTTAAAACTGTATATTTGCAGAGTTTCTTTTTGATTTAAAAGGTATGCTAAGCAGGCGGTTTATTCGTGTCAAGGTTTTTAAGGTTTTATTCAGCAGTGTTCATTCACAAAATTTTGACCAGGCTGTCGCGGAAAAAGAACTTCTAACCAGCCTCGAAAAGACCAGGCAATTGTATTTCCTTTTACTATCACTGCCCGTTGCGCTGGCTCACTATGCGCAGGACCGGATAGACATAGGGTTGCAGAAATACCAGCCAACGGAAGAGGAAATGCACCCAAACCCTCGTTTTGTCAATAACAAGATCATTGCTGCCCTTGAACAGGACAAAGACCTGCTACGCGCCCGGGAACACGGGCTCAACTGGACAGCACAGAGGGCTTATGTCAAAAAATTGTATGATCAATTGAAGGAAGAACCTTATTTTGTTGAATACATGAGTGCTCCGCAGGAGTCCGATTTTGATGCCGATCTTAAATTGATGCAGCAATTCTTCTGCAACCAGCCCGATGAAGACCCGGATCTATATAATTTACTGGAAGATCAGAGCCTTTATTGGGCAGATGATATAGCATACGTTTGTAATGTCATTCTGGCACAACTTGCCGGCATGAAGGCCGGGATGAGTTTCCCGGCACACCCATCGCTGTTTAACAACCAGGAAGACAAGGATTTTGCCACAGGTCTGCTGGCGCATTCCCTGATACATTATAATGAATATGCTGCATTTATCGAAAAATTTGCACAGAACTGGGATCTGGAGCGTATTGCCGGAACCGATTCCATACTCATTGTTCTGGGCGTTTCAGAAGCCGTCGCCTTTCCTCAGATTCCCGTTAAAGTCACACTCAACGAAATGGTCGAAATTTCAAAGTATTACAGCACAGAGAATTCAAAAATGTTTGTAAACGGGATCCTTGACAAGGTGATTAAACATCTTGCCCAGGAAGGAGTTGTTGCAAAACGTGGCAGGGGACTTGTAGAGAAACAAAAGAAGTAAAGAAAACAAAAACAATAAACTAACAAAACAAATTATCAACAATGAGCACACTAATAATTTTACAGGAACAAGCAACAAAAACCGCAACCGGCGCAGGTGGCAACTGGACTTTTCTCATAATGATGGCTGCCATTTTTGTAGTGATGTATTTTTTAATGATACGTCCGCAAAAAAAACGTCAGAAAGAACTGAAAGAATACCGCGATAACCTGAAAAAGGGAGATAAAGTCATAACAGCCGGCGGAATCTACGGTACAATAACCGAAGTTAAGGAAAATTATGTTTTGCTGGAAGTGGACGCCAATGTTAAGATAAGGGTGGATAAATCAACCCTTGTAAAGGATTCTTCAGACATTCAGCAAGGCAGCTAATCAAAAAAACGAGCCTCCAAAGTATGGCCTATGAAACGGTCCAGATGGGTATTGATCCTGTGTATTGCCGCAGCCTTCTTCCTGTGGGTGGTGTATACGTTATCCAATGAGTACACCGCCTATTTCCGTTTTCCGCTGGAAGTCGAAACCAATCTGGACGGACGTGCCAACATTTCACAGGCAGACAACACCCTTTTTCTTCGTGGAAAAACAAGGGGATTTTACATAATCCGTTATTCCTGGCGGAAAAAGTCACCTTCTGTAAAAATTTTTGCAGATCAGACCCTGATGGGGAAGTATCCGGACAAAAATGATAAGTTTTTCCTGCTGGCAGACGATATACACAACCTGGTGAACGATGCCCTGGGTGAGGATTTTCAGGTAGAGACCATTCTGAGTGACACCATCCGTCTTGAATACCGGCAGGTCCAATCCAGGTTTGTTCCTGTCCAATTTGTTTCGGACATATCATATATGCCTCAGTATATGTCATTTGAACCTGTACGTGCCTACCCTGACAGTGTTCTGGTCTATGCAGAGGAACCCTACCTGGACCTCATTCGGGAAGTCAGGACAAGAAAGGTTACTCTAAATAATCTGGATCAGACTGTAGAAGGCATAGCCCGCCTGGAAATCCCTGCCAATGCGCGCCTCTCCCGGTCAGAGATCAATTATGAGGTCATGGTTTCCCGTTATGTGGAAATGTCTGTCGAGGTTCCTGTGACAACACGCAATGTGCCTTCTCGCAGGGAATTGATCATACTTCCCGACAAGGTTACCCTGCAATTCCGATGTCCTTTTGATGAGGCTGCCAGCATAGGTGCCGGGGATTTCTCCCTGGTAGTAGATTATAACGAATTCACCGGGAAAGCCGGGGGCAAGATTACTCCGGCCCTGGAAGAGGCACCCGTAATGATCAGCCACTTACAAATGACACCGCAATTCGTGGACGGAATAATCCAGAATCGTTACTAAGCCATGAAAACAACCATAATACTTGGCATTACGGGAGGAATTGGCAGTGGCAAAAGCTACGTGACACGGATATTCAACGCCCTGGGAATTCCTGCATACGATTCAGACGCCCGCACCAAACAACTTTATCGCGAGGACCCTACTCTGAGGGACATGCTTAGCGGTATTCTCGGTCCGGACATTTTCATAAACGGAGAACCGGATATCCGGAAGATGGCTTCCCTGATCTTCAATGACACAGAGTTGCTAAAAAGAATAAACCAGGCAGTCCATCCTTACGTAGTCAGGGATTTTCTCAAATGGGCATATGCTTCCACTGCTCCTTACGTGATTTTTGAGAGTGCCATTTTATTGGAAATGGATCCTCCTTTTCAAGCTACCCGGATTCTGACAGTATCGGCTGACAGTGAACTCAGAATCAACAGGGTAGCCGGCAGGGACAATGCCCTTATCCAATCTGTATTGGCCAGGATGGACAAACAATGGACAGATGAGCAGAGAGAAGCCAGGGCAGATTTTGTAATTGTTTCGGACAACAACCAGGCTTTACTGCCCCGTGTTCTTGAAGTACACCAACATATGATGAATATTACACTAAACCACAATGAAAACTGATCTTACAAAAATCCTGTCAGTAGGGGGACAACCCGGTTTGTACCGCTACCTGGCCCAAAGCAATGGGGGTGTGGTAGTCGAATCCCTTACAGATGGAAAAAGAAAATGGATGGGGCCCAGTGCCCGCATGACATCGTTGTCGGATATCTCGGTATATACCCAGACAGAAGAGGAATTGAAGCTGCGGGATGTTATTGTCCGGATGAAGGAATTCCTCCAGGAGAAAGAAGCACCCGCTCATAGTAAGGAACCTGCAGAAATGGCTGTTTTTTTTGAACAAGTCATCCCGCAGTACGACAGGGACCGCTTTTATCCCTCACACATGAAAAAAGTGCTGGAATGGTACAATCTGCTCAAGACGGCCGATGCCCTTGATTTTGAAGAAGAAGAAGAGAAGGATATGAAAGAGGCAGAAGATGCTCCGGGTTCAGAGGCTAAGGGGACAAAACCTGTTACCAAAAAACCGGCAGCCAAAGCAATCATTCCTGCTGCCAGGGCAGCAAAACCGGCTGCAGCCAAAGCTCCCAGGCAGGTTCAGCACACAACCCAGAAATAGTGCAAACCAGGCGGCAGATCCCAAAAAGGGTATCGGTCTATACACTGGGCTGTTCCAAAAACCGGGTGGATAGTGAACACCTTATGCGTCAGCTTAAAGCAGGTGGCTGCCAGGTTATTCCCGATGCTCCTGAAGAAGATTACCCCCTGGATGCCCTGGTGATCAACACCTGTGGATTCATTCATGATGCCAGGGAAGAATCGGTCAACTACATTCTGGATGCCCTGCAGGCAAAAGAAGAGGGCAGGCTGGGAGAAGTCCTTGTCATGGGCTGTTTGTCTGAACGTTACAAAAAAGAACTGGAAAAGGAAATGCCCGGTGTGGATGCTTTCTTTGGCGTGACCGACATTCCCCTGGTAGCCGCACACCTTGGCGTATCCTATGACCCGGCCCTGGCCACCGAAAGGGTTCTCTCCACACCGGCCCACTACGCCTACCTGAAACTGAGCGAAGGCTGCGACCGCAGCTGTGCCTATTGCGCCATTCCCCTTATCCGGGGCCCGCACCGCTCCCGGCCCATGAATGAATTGCTTGCCGAGGCCGGCCACCTGGCCGGACAGGGAGTCAGGGAACTGATCCTGGTGGCACAGGATACCAGTTTTTACGGACTGGACCTGACCGGAAAAAGGGAACTCGCCTCGCTCATGGAAGGCCTATGCCGCATCGACGGCATAGAACGTATCCGCGTGCTGTACACCTACCCGCAGGGTTTCCCCCTGGATGTGCTCCGGCTCATGGCCCGGGAACCAAAAATCTGCCAATACGTTGACATTCCCCTTCAGCACATTTCAGATAAGGTATTGACGGCAATGCGCAGGAATACAACAAAAGCAGAAACGCTCCGGTTGATAGAAGATTTTCGTACATTCGTACCGGGGTTATGCCTGCGCACGACCCTGATGGTGGGACATCCCGGTGAAGATGAACAGGCATTTCTCGAGTTGCTTGACTTTGTAAAGGAAGCACGGTTTGAAAGGATGGGCGCTTTTACGTATTCCCGTGAAGCAGGCACTTATGGGGCACAACACCTTAAAGACCAGGTTCCTGCAAAAGTCAAGCGTGAGCGTTACGGTAGGCTCATGGAGTTGCAAAAAGGCATATCTTTTGCCTACAACCAGTCTCGGGTGGGATCCGTATGCAGCGTTTTGGCAGATTACCTTGTCATCCCGGACAGTGGGACTGTGAAACCAACGGTTTTGGGAAGAACGCAATACGAAGCACCCGAGGTAGACGGATTCGTGATACTGGAAGACGCCGCCCATATCAGGCCGGGTTCTTTTGTAAAGGCCTGCATAACCAAAGCAGATGAATACGATCTGTATGCGCAACTGATAGATTAAGAATAAATAAATTAATTACAATGCAATTACTTAAAGACAAGAAAGTGTTGATCACCGGAGCCGCCCGTGGCATTGGCAAAGCCGTGGCATTGGGCATGGCAGGGCAGGGTGCCGATATTGCCTTTACCGACCTGAAAATTGATGACCAGGCAAAAGAAACCATAAAACAAATAGAAGCCTTCGGAGTCAGGGCCATCGCATATGCCTCAGACGCTGCATCATTTGAACAGGCACACCAGGTGGTAAGCCAGGCCGTACACGAACTGGGGCGGATAGACGTCCTGGTCAACAACGCCGGCATAACCCGTGACACATTGCTCTTACGCATGAGTGAACAGCAATGGGACATGGTCATTCAAGTCAACCTGAAATCTGCATTCAACTTTATTCATGCACTGACCCCCCTGATGGTAAAGCAAAAAGGCGGCAGCATAATCAATATGAGTTCAGTAGTCGGCCTTTCAGGAAATACCGGCCAGGCAAACTATTCGGCATCTAAAGCCGGGTTGATAGCCCTTACCAAATCGGTAGCCAAAGAACTGGGGCCCAGGGGGATTCGTGCCAATGCCATAGCCCCCGGCTTCATTATCAGCGACATGACCGATCAATTATCCGAAGCTGTCCGCAAAGCATGGACAGATACCATTCCCCTGCGCAGGGGCGGTACACCGCAGGAAGTTGCCAACGTGTGCATATTCCTGGCATCGGAACTGTCTTCTTTTGTAAGCGGACAGGTTATTCCCGTATGCGGCGGGATGTATACATAAATTTAAATTATGATCATATGAAAGCCATACGTATGATAAGTTTGATCGTTGTACTGCTGCTGACGGGAGCATGCGGCCCCATGATCAACATCCTGGAAGTAGATGTGAGGCTGCCTGCCACACGGCCTCTGAACCTCCCGGGCAGGGAAATGGCGGTATTCATTCCCCGCTACGATTCGGTATCACTAACCGATTCGGTTTTGCTAAACCGCTTTGCACAGGCATTTGCAGACGGGCTTTCCTTGCAGGCACGCTTGTCAAAGGGCTCGGTTCCCGTGTTCACCCATTATTCGGGAACCGAGGCACTCGGCACCCTGGATCAGCCAGATTATGTACACCGCCTGGCCCTGGAGACGGAAACAGACCTGGTATTCATGGTGGATAGTGTGACCATAGGCGATTTCCAGGTGAACGAACTATCGTTACTGCTGGCTCCAATTCAGGCTGTGGTACGTGTTTATGATACAGAAAAGGTCCGCTTTACACAGTACATCCCCATCAGGGACACTGCGGCCTGGGACCTTGGAGAGTATGCAGAACAGGAAACTGTAACAATTCCAAAAAGTGCTTTTATAGACCTGCAAAAAGCAGCCGTTTTTATTGGCGATCGTACTGCAAAATCTTTCATGGATCAGTGGGAGACACAGGACAGGGTGATTTTTGTCTACGACAAGCTAAAATGGAATGTTGCCTATGATCATGCCCTGGGCTTTGAGTGGGATAAATCGATGGAGATCTGGCTGGAACTTGTAAAGTCAAACAATGCAAAAGAAGCAGCATGCGCCGCTTTCAACGTGGCCCTTGCCTGTGAAATGCAGGGCAAATTTGAACTGGCCGAAAAATGGCTGAACCTGTCACAAAAGACACTGGACATGCCGGAAACCCGTTATTACAAAGAGCTCCTGCAGGAACGGAAAAAGTGAAAAAAACGGAGGGCCTGTAAGCCGGGTTCTGTCCAACTCCCATCATTTGTCTTAGCAGCCTACCCCCCGGCATAGAGCGGGCAGCCCTAATATTGCCGGTATACTTGGCCTTGCAGGAGACCGGTGCCTGCGTCGACGGCCGTCACCAACCGTCACGGTGGGCTCTTACCCCGCCTTTTCACCCTTACCCGGGTCCTAAGACCCAGGCGGTTATTTTCTGTCAAGCGATCCCTGACCTTACGACCAGCTGTGATTTCCACAGGATCATGCCCTTCCCTGCCCGGACTTTCCTCCCTTTTCCATTTGGAAAAGAGCGATGGGACAGCCCTCCGCAGTCGCAAAGTTAAAAAAAACTCCTTACATTAGCAGTTTGAAAAAAGCTGTCTTATGTCTGTAAAATATGTCTTCGTAACCGGAGGTGTGACTTCCTCTTTGGGAAAAGGCACAATTGCCGCCTCTCTTGCAAAGTTGCTGCAAGCCAGAGGATTAAGAGTTACCATACAAAAATTCGACCCCTATATCAATGTGGATCCAGGTACCCTGGATCCTTATGAACACGGGGAATGCTACGTTACAGAAGACGGAGCCGAGACCGACCTGGACCTGGGCCATTACGAACGCTTTCTGGGTGTCTACACCACAAAGGCCAGTAACGTGACCACCGGCAAGATCTACCAGACGATAATCGACAAGGAACGCGAAGGCGCATACCTGGGCAAAACAGTCCAGGTCATTCCGCACATCACCGATGAGATCAAACGCCGGATGCTCCTTTTAGGCAAGACCGGAAAATACGACATCATCATCACCGAGATTGGCGGTACAGTGGGGGACATTGAATCCCTTCCGTTTGTAGAAGCCGTGCGTCAGCTGCAATGGGAACTTCCGGAAGAGAACTGCGCTGTGATACACTTGACGCTGGTTCCGTACCTGGCTGCTGCCAAGGAATTGAAAACAAAACCCACCCAGCACTCGGTAAGGCAGTTGCAGCAGGAAGGGGTTAATCCCGATGTGATTGTATGCCGCACGGAAAGACCACTTCCGCTTGCCCTGCGCAGGAAAGTGGCCCTGTTTTGCAATGTCCGTCCGCATGCCGTTATAGAATCCATTGACCAGAAAAGCATTTACGAAGTTCCCCTGAACCTCAAGCGTCAGAACCTGGACGGTATTCTGCTGGATCTGCTCAAGATCGAGAACAAAGTGGAACCTAACCTGGATGCCTGGAAGCTATTCATTGACCGCGTTTACCACCCGGAAAAGAAAATTGATATTGCCCTGGTTGGCAAATATGTAGAACTGCAGGATGCCTATAAATCCATCCTGGAATCGTTCATCCATGCGGGAGCGGCCAACAACACCCGGGTAAAGGTGCATTCCATACAAAGCGAACACATCAATCAGTGCAATGTAGAAGAGAAACTGGCCGGCATGAAAGGCATATTGGTCGCGCCTGGATTCGGGCCCCGCGGAACCGATGGCAAAATATTTGCATGCAGATATGCCAGGGAGCACAAGATCCCGTTCCTGGGCATATGCCTGGGCATGCAGATGGCAGTCCTGGAATTTGCCCGAAACGTTGCCGGTATCCCAGGGGCTGAAAGCGTAGAACTTGCCCCGAAAACCGAATACCCGGTGATTGACCTTATGGAAGATCAGAAACGGCTTACCATCAAAGGTGGCACCATGAGGCTGGGAGCCTACGAGTGTAAACTGGAACGCGGATCGCTCGCTTTCAGAATATACGGGAAACAAATCATTCAGGAAAGGCACCGTCACCGTTACGAATTGAACGATTCCTACCTGGAAACACTGGAAAAGGCCGGTATGAAGGCGACAGGAAAAAATCCCGAAACAGGGCTTATTGAAATAATTGAAGTTCCGGAGCATCCGTTTTTCATAGGCGTCCAGTTCCATCCGGAATATAAAAGTACTCCGGAAAAACCCGCCCCCCTGTTCCGCTCCTTCATAGAAGCCGCCTTGAAATACTCAGGATTGATGAACAATTAATGATAAGACAATTCCTCATAAAAACCCTGCTTGTCTCGGCAACATTCGCTGCCACGGCCTCTGCCGTATCCCGTTACAGCTATAAAATCGAGGATGTCATGCCGCACAACATCAGTGCCTATACCCAGGGTTTCTTTTATCATGAAGGTTTTTTCTACGAAAGTACAGGGCAATATGGAAGTTCCACGATCGCAAAGTTGGATATGACCACCGGAAAGGTCCTGAGATCACAGGCCCTGGAGCGGAGTTATTTCGGAGAAGGAGCCTGCATTCACAACGGCCTGATCTACCAGCTTACCTGGACACAGAAAACGTGCTTTGTATACGACGCAGATACTTTTAAACTTCTGGGGACACGCCGTTACAACAGAGAAGGGTGGGGCCTCACCACTAATGGTAAAGAATTAATCATGAGTGATGGAAGCTCAACGCTATATATCATGGATCCGGAGACCCTGCTGGACAAACGTTCCGTTAAGGTCACCCTCAACGGCAAAGAAGTCAATTACCTGAACGAACTGGAATACATTGAAGGAGAAGTGTGGGCGAACCTGTACATGAGCGATGAAATCGTGCGTATAGACCCTGCAACGGGAAAAGTGACCGGTGTGATAGACCTGAAGGGCATCCTGCCCATGTCTTTACGCAAACCAACTACCGATGTGCTCAACGGCATTGCCTATGATCCACAAACAAAAAGCATTTGGATAACGGGGAAATACTGGCCCCGTGTATATAAGATATCGTTACATTAACCATGTTCAGGGGTGCCTGCACCACAGGCTGAGAATACACCCTTAGAACCTGATCCGGATAATGCCGGCGGAGGAAAACATGAAAAAAATCATTTTTGCGGGTTTGCTGCTAACCCAATTATCCCTGGCAGCACAAGAAGTAAGGGACCTGGATTCCATTGTCATCGTTGCCACCCAGGCAGCCAAAGATTCACCCGTGGCGCATAGCCGTGTCAAACGGGAAGAACTGGAACGTATCGCTCCCACCCAAAACCTGCCCTTTGCACTGGCCCTGACTCCCGGGGCCGTGGTGGTGGGAGAGAACGGAACAGGAACCGGATATGCCTATTTACGAATCCGCGGTTCCGAAGGGTCCCGAACCCAGGTAAATTTAAATGGGATCGCCTTGAACGATGCCGAGTCACAGGAAGTTTTCTGGGTAAATCTTCCGTCCCTGAGCGGTTTCCTGGAAAACGTCCAGGTACAGCGCGGGGTAGGCACCTCGGTCAACGGCAGCGGGGCCTTCGGCGCTACCATAAACATGCGCACACTCTACCAGAGTCCCGGTCCTTACGCGCAGCTGCAGGCTTCCTACGGCTCGTTCAACACCTGGAATTTCACGGTGGGGGTAGGAACAGGAACCGGCAGTTTGTTCCTGCCCCGGGGGCTGGCCGTGGACATCCGGTATGCGCATAACAGGACCGACGGGTACATACGCAATGGTCACGGCAATCTGCATTCGCTCTTTACACGGGTTTCCTGGATCCGGCCCCACTATTCGCTAAAACTCTATTACATTTACGGAGAGCAACATACGGGGATTACCTGGGAAGGGATTCCGCGTGAGAAGCTGGCAATTGACAGGCGGTACAATCCGGCCGGGGAATACACAGATTCCCAAGGGACAGTACATTATTACCCCAACGAAACGGACAACTACACCCAGCACCACATCCAGCTGAACCACTCCCGACGTTTTGCTCACAATATTTCCTGGAGCAACACGCTGCACATTACAAAAGGAGACGGGTATTATGAAAACTACAAGCAAAAAAGTTCAGGCGACCACATTGTGCGCCGCTCCATGGACAATATATACACGGCCTTCAGCTCTATCGGCAGCTGGACTTTTACCGGGGCGGGCAAGAGTGCAGGGAGCGGGGAGGTGTTGCTGGGGCTGAATTATGCGTTCTATGACGGCCAACACTTCGGACTGATCACCCACCAGACAGAAAAGCCTGATTTTACCAATGCCGGTGAGTATTACAGGAATCTTGGGATCAAGCACGATGCCAGCACATTTCTAAAAGGCACTTACCAAATACCTTTGGGCTCAAACCGGGACAATGCGCTCAAATTCTTTGCAGACATGCAATACAGGTACGTTGGCATGCACATGGAGGGAGAAGATTCGGACGGAGGCCCATTGACCCATGAAACCGCACTTCATTTTTTCAACCCCAAGGCCGGGATCACCGCCATCATAAACAAGGACCACCAGATCTACGCCTCGGCCTACACCGGCAGCCGGGAACCCTCGCGGAGCGATATAAAGGAATCCATCAAGGCTGGCAGGACCGCAGCGCTCAAACCGGAAAAAATGTTGGATTTTGAGGGAGGGTACCGCTTTTTGTCGGGCAACCTGATGCTTGGTGTGAACCTGTATGCCATGGAATACCGCAACCAGCTGGTGCCGACGGGAAAAATCAGCGACACGGGGTACGAAATCAAGGAAAACGTGCCCGTTTCGTACCGCAGGGGGGTAGAAATTGAAGCCGGCTGGCAGGTGCTTCCACAACTGCGTCTGGAAGGAAATGCCTGTTTCAGCAGGAACAAGATCAAGGACCTGACGCTGTACCTGGATACGTACGACCACCCGGATGCATGGAATCCTGCAAGGCCCCAGGTGACAGAATATTATGAACTCACAGACCTGGTTTACTCCCCGTCTTTTACCGGAGTAGCCCTTGCATCAATCAAGCCGTTTGTTTCCGGAAAATCCCTGTTCAGAAACCTGGAAGCCGTATTCACGGCCCGTTTTGTAGGGAAACAATATTTTGACAATACCTCCAGCGCGGACCGTTCCCTGCCGGCCTACCAGGTCCTGGGCTTAACCTTGTCGCAGCCTTTTAAAACAAAAAAAGCAGGAACTTTAACTGTAAGCCTGTTTGCCGATAACCTGCTCAACCAGCAGTATTGCGCCAGTGCATGGGCTTACCGGGCAGCTTTCAGGGATACCGGGACCGTTGACGTCACGGAAGGATTCTATCCGCAGGCTGGGTTCAATGCAATGATCAGATTATCATGGGAGTGGGGGAATTGATACTGGAAATATCCGGGGCTGCTACAGGGCTCCTTTATGTGTGGCTGGAGATCAGGCACCGCCGATCCATGTGGGTTGTGGGCATTGTCATGTCCCTGTGTTACATTGTAGTGTTCGGAGTTGAGGGATTGTACGCCTCCATGGGGCTGTATGTGTACTACCTGGGCATGAGCCTGTACGGCTGGGTGCAGTGGGGCCGGCAACAGCAACAGGGACTGAGGCCGTTACGAATCACAAGGCGGCAAGCGGTGATGGCAGGCGGGCTGCTGGTGATATCTTTTGTCGTAATGTGGCTGGTTCTGAAGCATCTGACAGATCATCCGGCACCGGTTCCCGATGCGGCCATAGCAGCACTTAATATAACGGCCACCTGGCTGTTGATACATAGTGTACTGGAACAATGGCTGCTGCTGCTTGTTGCCAACGCGCTGGCCATCGGACTCTATGCCCATACGGGCCTGTGGTTTACAACCGGACTGTACGTTGTATATTTTGCATCTTCCGTGGCAGGGTATATCAACTGGCGAAGAAAAATTTTATAACTTTGCTAAAATGTACCCTTATGAAATCAATTCTCATAACCAACGTATTGTTGTATAAAGAACGTAAAGACGTTCTGATAGAGGGCAACACGATAAAGAGTGTTGAACCCGCAGGATCCATTCCGGAACAAGGCATAGACAAGGTGATTGACGGTTCCCGCAAGGCCATTATTCCCGGTTTTGTGAATGCCCATGCCCACTCGGCCATGACGCTATTCCGCGGGGTGGGAGAGGATGTCCCCCTGGACCAGTGGCTGCGCGAACGCATATGGCCGTATGAGGCCAAACTGGACGAGGAAATGGTCTATTGGGGCGCCAGACTGGCCTGCATTGAGATGATCCGCACAGGCACAACCACCTTCAACGACATGTACTGGCACCTGAACGGGACCAAGCGGGCTGCGGAAGAAATGGGCATGCGCTCGGTACAATCCTTCACCTGGCTGGATCATTTCCAGGACGATGTCATTGATAATAACAAGAAACTTTTAAAAGAAGCCCACAAGGCAAGCGCCGGCTGGAGTTCCCTGACCACCTTTGCCGTCAGTCCCCACGCCATTTATACCGTGGCAGAGAAATCTTACCGCTACATCAACAGTTATGCCAGGGACAACGGTCTTATGGTGCATACGCACCTTGCCGAGACCCGTTCCGAGATGGACCAGGCCGAGCGTGATTTTGGCATGAGTCCTACCGAATACCTTAACAAGCTCGGCCTGATGAGTTCCAACCTGGTTGCAGCCCATTCGCTCTGGCTCAGCAGCGATGATATTAAGATCCTGGGAGATAACGGGGTGAATACGGTACACAATCCCAACTCCAACCTGAAGCTCGCCTCGGGTTATAAATTCAAATACAACGAACTGAGGGATGCCGGGGCCAATGTATGCCTGGGTACCGACGGCTGTGCGTCGTCCAACAACCTGGATATGATCGATAGCATGAAGACTGCCGCATTGCTGCAAAAGGTGTGGCGTAACGATCCCGGGGCCATCCCCCTGAAAGAGCTCATGAACGTGGCTTCGCTGAACGGAGCCAAGGCCCTGCACCTGAATGCAGGAAAGATCGAGCCGGGTTACCTGGCAGACGTAGCACTGGTAGACATGGCCAAGCCTTCCTTCGTTCCCAACCATTACTTCCTGGCCAACCTGGTCTATGCGGCCAACGGGGAATGCATAGACACAGTCATCTGTGACGGCAGGATCATCATGGAAAACCAGCAAATTCCCGGGCAGGAAGAGATATACCAAAAAGTGCAGGAAGTCGCAGACAAAGTAGTAGATTATAAAAAAAGAAAAAAGAAATGAAGACCTCAGTTTACCAGGAATCAGCAGATTACATATTAAAAAGGATCCCAAAACGCCCGCAGGTGGCCATTATCCTTGGCAGCGGCCTGGGAAGCCTGGCTGAAAGCATACAGGACCAGGTAATCATACCTTATGCCGAGATCCCCAATTTTTTACTATCCACCGCTCCCGGGCATAAAGGAAACCTTATCTGGGGCCGTCTAGGGGGAAAAGAGGTTATTTGTATGCAGGGACGTTTCCACTACTATGAAGGCTACGGCATGGAACAGGTGACTTTACCCATTCGCGTTTTCAAATTGCTGGGAGCAGAAGCACTCTTTGTTTCCAACGCTGCAGGCGGTATCAATCCCCGCTTCAAGCAGGGAGACCTGATGGTGATCACAGACCACATCAATTTAATGCCTAATCCGCTCATTGGCAAGAACAACCCGGATTTCGGAGATCGTTTTCCCGATATGACACGCACTTACGACCGGGAATTGCGCAAGATATGCGACGATATAGCTCATATCCACGGCATCCCACTGCGTCACGGGACGTATGCCGGCAGCAGCGGACCTACTTTTGAAACTCCGGCAGAATATAATTTTTTAAAGACAATAGGGGCAGATGCCACCGGAATGTCCACTGTACCAGAAGTCATTGTGGCACGCCATTGCGGCCTGCGCGTTTTTGGCATGTCTGTCATTACCAATGAGGCTTATGATCTTGCAGAGGATTTCGAAAACGACGGGGCCGATGTCATTGTAGTTGCCGATAAGGCTGCCGGAAAAATGGGTCTTTTATTTGCAGATATCATTGCAAATATGTAGTATAATTCATTTTTTTTTCTTATCTTTACGTCGTACGTTTTATCCTACTTACGATGCGATCATTATTTATCCTGATCGTCGTGCAGTTGTTATTTATACAATGCACATCAGATATCCATGAACATTCAATGGATCTCATAGCGCCTACCGTTCCTGTAACCGGGTTAAAAAAACCGGTGGAATTTCAGGTTCTCAGGGTTCCCGATCATTTCACAAAAGCTGATTTTTCTACCCACCGGAAACCAGACTTCAAGGGAATAATTTCTCCTGATAAAAACATGGTAACCGCTTCAGAAATTCAGTATTTTGACCCGGACAATCTGCCCGCCCGTTTTTTGTGTTTTTATCCAGAACCCGATACCCTCATTAACGGAGTAGCGAGTTTCACCCTGGACGGCTCCCAGGACGTCATCTACTCACCGGTCGCCTATGCCGGGACCCTGTATGCCCCAAACCCGGACTTCGGATTCAGTTTTAATCATCAATTGTCCCGCCTGAATGTCACAGTCACACTTTCTCAAGATAAGGACGTGACAGAAGACATGGTGCTGCTTTCTGCGGAAGTGCTCACGTATAACAAACTGCAGTTGCAACTGGGCGGACCGCTTGCCGGCCAACTGAATGTTCCAGGGGATGCAAAAAAAGTACTGCTCCCCTTAAGAGATGATATTGGCCGCATTGCCGGGAACATACACCTCTCTAAAAAACCGGAGGATTGCGGTTCTGTTTATGTATATCCCGGGGAAAATCCTGTCCTGGTATTGAAAATCCAGGGAAAAACAGGTACCTTTACCCGGGAATTATCCTTACCTTTACTGACTCCCGGAAAAGAGTACAGGGTAGAGGTAACGGCCGATGTTCAAAACGTTCTTTTTAAAGCTTCGTTATCTGACTGGGTACAGGGAGAACCCGGAGAAGCACAATTATAAACCGGCACGTGTTTTTTTAGTTGAAGAAAACAGCCTGTTAGTTTAAGAATTAGCGGGTTATGTAGAAATAAGGTACATCGAAGGCATACGCATACTACCTTGTTTCAGATAAATTTCAACTGCTATGAAAAAACTTATGCTGGCAACCCTCTCGCTGATAGTCATCGCCGGTTGCGTTAAAGACATCCCCTTTGCAGATCAACCAATTCCCATATCATTTGACGCGGGCCTTTCCGCAGTAGCCACCCGTGCCCCTATAACCTCTACCGAGGGGCTTCCCGATGCTACCATTACGGGTATACAGATACTCAGGGCTGCTGATATCGCTTCCAGTCCTGACTGGACTGCTGTTTCCTCAGTAGCCACAACTGCCAATGTTAGCACAGCAGGAGCTGTGAGCGGATTCTCCACGGCCCAGTATTACAATGCCAACCCGGCCCTGAATGCCTGGTTCATGGCTTATTACCCATCCGGGACCATTACTGCCAATAAAGTAAACTGGACCATAACAGGGCAGGAAGACATCATTGTGGCACCGTCTGTTGGTGCCGGGAACAAGTCGTCGCCTACCTCAGCCACCCTGGCTTTTGCCCACAAACTGACACAGCTGCAGTTTTATGTGAAAGCAGCTACGGCAACTGCCATTACGCAATGGGGAACATTGTCATCTATCAAAGTGAATGCAGATACAGCCCTGGAACTGACATTGAGCACGAACGCTCTGGCTTCCAATACCACACCAGTGAATACGGACCTGACTACTAGCGGTGCTTACCCGATCACCATGACTACATCAGAAGCTTCAGTAGGCGTCATCATGGTTAAGCCGGGCACCCTGGGCACCATCAAGGTCACTACGGCCAATTCTCCCGAACAATCGGTTAGTATTTCCGGCCTGACAACCACCGCTGCCGGATCGGCCCATAAGATCACACTCACCTTTACCGAGTTGGGTGGCATCACCTTTACGGCAACACTTACCGACTGGGTTACCGGAACCGCCGGAACAGGCAGCTTGTAACCAATGTTTTTCACCGCTGTTAAGAAACGGTTGAAGGTGTATTGGGTGTGAAAAGGACTCTTCTCATATTGTCTCTTCTAATATTCGGGTGTACTAAGGAGGCACCTGAAAAATTGCCCATCCCAACGGGGGACGAGCCGAAGATTCCTATTGACTTTGGAGGAGGCATCATCAACACAAAAGCACCCATTGTATCTACATCGGGCATACCAGCAACGCAAATAGACGGGATACAGGTATTGCGACAGGTTGTGTCGAAAAATGGAAGTCCTAATTGGAGCACGGTTTCTTCAGTTACAGCCACAGCTTCTTTCTTTCCTTATGCCTCTGTCCCTGCCAGCAATATCTTTAATTTTGTGGTAACCCCAAAACAGTATTTCGACGGCAGCAAGAATAATTATGCCCATTTTACGGCTTATTATCCCGGAGTTAATGAAAATGCAGTGGCCACTACCATAGCCAGCGGTGTGGCCACCTTTACCATAACGGGACAGGAAGACATCATTTCTGCCCCGTCGGTAAATGCGGGGGGCACCAATAACCAATTAATACCCGTAAATTTTGTGTTTTCGCACAAACTGTCGCAGGTGCAGATTTATGTAAAAGCTGCCAATGCAGGGGCCATGACAACCTGGGGAAATGTGACTGCTGTAAAGGCCACTTCTGCTACAAGACTGAATCTGACTGTTTCCACCCAGACCCTGACCCAACATACCACCCCGGTGGTGACCGACCTTTCTACAGGCAAATCGCCGCAGGCACTGACCACCGATTTTGTATCCTTTGGGAGCATACTTGTTTATCCGGGCGCACTGACCATAAAAGTCACCACGGCCAACGTTCCGGAGCAAACCGTTACCATAACCCCTTCCATAACAACCGTTGCCGGCAGCTCCCACCGGATTGACCTGACTTTCACTGCTACTGCCATAAACTTCAGTGCCACACTGGCCGACTGGGTAACCGGTACCTCCGGCACGGGAACAGTACAGTGACCATGATCCATATCATGACCATGTATGCATAGGAACCATTTTTTATACGTTTCATTATTTATTCTATCCGGGTGTTCAGTACAAAAAGCTGAACCAGAGTTATTGGCTCCCATAAATTTCAGGGCTGTATACGGCCTCTCTGTAGACGTCACTACCAAAGCTCCCGTTTACCACATAGACCAGATGGAACCCATCCAGATCCTGCGTTCAGACGGGATTGCAGCCGACTATTCTGCCCATACAGCGCCCGATCTGACCGGGACCGTTGCTGCAGATGGGACCGTTACACCGTCCGTTCCACAGTATTATGATCAGAGCGGGGCCCAGGCCAACTTTATGGCGTTTTACCCGGCAGCGCGCACCATCCAGTCAGGGATAGCCAATTTCAAGATCACAGGGCAGGAAGACGTCACCGCTGCACAGACTGTGTATGCAGGCAGCAGCGGCAGCCCCTCTACCGCAGCATTTACCTTCAGACACCTGCTTGCACAGGTCAGGTTCCAGGTTTGTGCCGAGAAAGACAATGTAGCCAAATCATGGGGTCCTATTAACTACATAAAAATTGAAACACCCACTTCCCTTGACCTGGGTCTGAATGCATGGCCTGCCTTGAGTGCCGCTTCAAATCCCGAGAATGAACTTCTTCCCACCAGCATTGGCGGAAATGCTTCCCAAACCATTACCACAACGTATGCTTCGGCCGGCAGCCTTATGATCCTCAACGCAACATACCCACTGCAGATTAAGGTAAAAACGGCAAACAAAGCCGAAGAACAGGTAACTACCTCTGTTTGGTATATTGGTCCGGGCAATGTATATACTATCCGGTTGTTTTTTACGAACAAGACAATTGAAGTACAATGAATAAGCTACCTGCGATACTCATCCTCGCTTTTCTTGCCACTGCCTGTGACTGGTTCTCCCTGTGCAGAGAACAGGTACCCATTGACTTCAATGTGGATCTGGCCCCGGACGTTCATGTGGATTACCCTACAAAAGCCCCTGTGACCAGTCTTGATAACATGGGCCCCATTCAGATATGCCGGTACGACGGATCTGTAGCCGATTATTCGGCACTCAGCCAGCCCACGCTCACAGGCTCGGTACAACCCGATGGGCGTGTTATTCCTTCCGTAATGCAATATTATATGACCGACGGCACCCCGGTACATTTCACGGCGTACCACCCGCAGGCCAATTCCCTGAATTCCGGTGTGGCCAATTTCCGGATCACGGGACAGGAAGATATTATGGCAGGGGTGTGCTGGAATGCGGGGAGTTCACAGTCACCGGTCACTGTGTCTTTCAGTTTCACCCACCTGCTTTCCCAAATCAATTACCAGGTCGTTGCCGAAAGCCAGTCGTCTGTGGATGCATGGGGTACCATAACCTACATCAAGACAGTATCGCCAACATCGCTGGACCTGACCTTAAATAACCAGACACTTACAGCCAATACGATCCCTCTGGACAGCGCACTGCCTTCTTCCATAGGGGACAACGCAACTCAAGCACTCACCACCACACTTGCTTCTGCCGGCTCTGTCATGGTGATGCCGGGAAGCCGCCAACTGATCCTTACTGTCAAGACATCAAAGAGTGACGTTTTGACCATACCTACCAACCTCTGGTACCTGGCTCCCGGCAATATCCATACCGTTACACTCACTTTCAAGGGGAACGCCACGGGCATTCCCATCACGGCTTCCCTGACCGGCTGGCCTGAATAATTGGATTTTTAGCAAATATTGTGTGAATCTGCGGGAAATAAATTAAATTCGCAGTTTAAATTCATAATGGAAGTAGCTATGTCTAAGAAAGAAATCAAGTTTTGTCTCCTGTACAGAGATATGTGGCAATCATCGGGCAAGTATGTTCCCATGGTCCACCAATTGAAGCAATTTGCCCCACTGGTTGTTGAAATGGGTTGTTTTGACCGCGTAGAAACCAACGGGGGGGCTTTTGAACAGGTCAACCTTCTCTTTGGTGAAAACCCGAATATTGCTGTGCGTGAATGGACAAAACCACTACGAGCCGCCGGGATCCAGACCCAGATGCTGGAAAGGGGATTGAACGGGATCCGGATGTACCCTGTGCCGGCCGATGTGCGCCAGCTCATGTTCAAAGTCAAAAAAGCACAAGGCGTTGACATTACCCGCTCTTTCTGCGGACTGAATGACCCCCGGAACCTTGAGCTTTCTGTCAAATATGCCAAAGAAGCCGGGATGATATCCCAGGCAGCCCTGAGCATTACGCATTCCCCCGTTCATACGGCCGAATATTACCTGTCCATTGTGGATGAGCTGGTAAAGTTCGGTACTGATGAGATCGCACTCAAAGACATGGCCGGTGTAGGCCGTCCCACCATGCTGGGAAAACTCACCCATGCCATCAAGACAAAATACCCCCATATACTGGTGCAGTACCACGGTCACTCGGGGCCGGGCTTTTCCATGGCTTCCATGCTGGAAGTGGCCAAGGCAGGCGTTGACGTGGTGGACGTAGCCATGGAACCCCTTAGCTGGGGCATGGTTCATCCGGACGTGATCACCGTACAGGCCATGTTCAAGGATGCCGGTTTCAAAGTAAAGGATATAAACATGAAGGCCTATATGGAAGCCCGCTCCATGACCCAGTCATTCATTGACGATTTTCTGGGCCTGTTCATAGATCCGGGTAACAAGGTGATGACATCGCTCCTGGTAGGCAGCGGTCTTCCCGGCGGGATGATGGGCTCCATGATGGCTGACCTGAAAGGTTTCCATAACGCCATAAACATGGGCCTGAGGGCTTCTGGCAAGAAAGAACTAACCCTGGACAACCTGGTTACCATGTTATTCCAGGAAGTGGGATATGTATGGCCCAAGCTTGGTTATCCCCCGCTGGTTACCCCGTTCAGCCAGTATGTCAAGAATATTGCCCTGATGAACCTGATGCACATGCTCAAAGGGGAAGAACGCTGGAAAACCATTGACAAGACCGCCTGGGACATGATCCTGGGTTACACAGGAAAATTGCCGGGAGAACTTGCTCCCGAGATCCTGCAACTGGCAAAGGAACAAGGGAAGGAATTCTTCACGGGCAATCCCCAAAGCCAGTTCCCAGATGCCCTTGACGAATACCGCAAGGAAATGAAAGAAAACAAATGGGACTTTGGCAAAGATGATGAAGAACTCTTTGAGCTGGCCATGCATGACCGTCAGTACCGCGACTACAAGAGCGGCATAGCCAAGGAACGTTTCCAGAAAGAACTGGAAGCTGCCCGCGAAAAGGCCAAAACACCCATCGTGGTAGAGCGGCCTGTGGTTGAAATGCCCAGGATAGATGTGGATAAAGTATTGCAACAGTATCCCGATGCCCAGCCAATCCAGGCAGCGGCCAAAGGCCAGCTGATCTGGGAAGTGGCTGCTGCGGGCGATTCCAAAGAACCCGTTGTGGGAACCAAAGTCAAAGAAGGACAGATCCTTTGCTACGTGCAAACTTATTACGGGATGGAACCGGTAACGGCTCTTTCCTCCGGGAAATTGAGTGTTGTAGCAGCCAAACAGGGTGCAATGGTCGAAAAAAATGAAATTATTGGCTTCATTGCGTAAAGTAAAGATTGCCCTGCATTGGCAGATACTGATTGGTGTTCTTCTGGGTATAGCGTTCGGGTTTGTTTTTCCCGAATATACCAACTACACAAAATGGGCCGGTGACCTTTTTCTAAGGGGACTGAAGATGGTGGTTATTCCACTGGTTTTCAGTGCTCTTGTCATGGGGGTTACCAGTGTCGGAAAAGCAGCCGACCTGGGGCGTATTGCCGGTAAAACATTTGCCTGGTACGTGACCACCACCCTGATAGCCTGTGTCCTGGGCCTGTTGCTGGTCAATTTCTTCAAGCCGGGCGAAAATGTTGACCTGAGCTTGCAGGAAACGGTCACAGCAGCCGACCTTGCTGTTGGCAAGGTATCCTTCATAGACCAGATCATTGCCATTGTTCCCGATAATATCATCAAGGCCATGGCCGACGGGAACATGTTGCCGGTGATTTTCTTTGCCATCCTTTTCGGCTTTTTTGTCAACGTATCCTCCGATAAGTCACGCATACTCCTTACCGACGTATTCAATGCGGTATATGAAGTGATGATAGCCATCACGTTCCTGGTCATCCGGTTTGCTCCCATTGGTTTGTTCGGGGTTGCCGCGGGCATGGTGGGGGCGCAGGCAGGCGATGCCAAAGCCCTGGGCACCATGTTCGGAAGTCTTGGAATTTATTCAGCCATCATTGCCGGAGGCTGCCTGGTGCAGGGATTCTTCGTTCTTCCCGGGTTGTTCAAACTGCTGACACGCAAAAGTCCGTTTGTACTCATGAAAATGATGGGAACAGCGCTTGTAACCACGTTCACCACCGCATCTTCTGCTGCCTCTCTTCCCATATCGTTGCGGGACATGCATGAAAAAGCAGGGGTTTCACAAAAAATTGCCGGTTTTTGCCTGCCCCTGGGAAATACCGTTAACATGAACGGAACCGCACTCTTTGAATGCGTTACGGCCTTATTCATTGCACAGGCCTATGGAATTGAACTGACTATTGTACAACAGATCATTGTGATACTCACCAGCCTGCTGGCTGCCGTCGGGGCGGCCGGAATACCCCTTGCCGGGTTGGTTATGATGGCCGTTGTACTGAATGCCGTTGGCTTGCCCCTGGAAGGCATAGGGCTGGTTTTGGTGGTGCAACAGCCCCTGGATATGATACGCTCGGCAGTGAATGTCTGGGGCGACATGACCGGAGCTGCCGTAGTGGCGCACAGCGAAGGCGAAAAATTAAATTTTTAGGGAAGAATGGAAGTCAATCTCACATGTCCTTCCTGCGGGGCGCAGTACCCGGAAGACGAAGTTGCCTGGCGATGCCGTTGCGGCAGTTACCTTGACCTGGATTTTGCACCCCGTTTTGACCCTAACGTCCTGGAAGGACCGGAATGTTTCCTGCGTTACAGAAGTGTCTTGCCTTTATCTTTCCCGGAAAAGGCCGTGACTTTCGGGGAACGTTTCACACCGCTGCATCCCATGGTTTTTTACGGTGTGCCGGTGCAGGCCAAGATGGATTTCCTGCTCACCACCGGTTCTTTCAAGGACCGCGGAGCCTTTCTGATGATAAACAAATGCCGCGAAATGGGCATCACCAGGATCGTGGAAGACTCCTCGGGGAACTCGGCCTGTGCCATGGCAGCCTATAGCGCGTTGGCAGGGATTGAAGCACACATTTTCATGCCCGCAGGGAATTCCTCGGCAAAAACCATACAGGTTCGTACCTACGGGGCTACGTTGCACAAGGTCCCGGGAAACCGCTCCGATTGTGCCCGGGCGGCGGAAGAAGCAGCCAAAAACAGTTATTATGCAGCCCATACATGGAATCCGTATTTCCTGCATGGCACCAAAACCGTGATTTACGAGATCATGGAACAATCCCTATGGCAGGCGCCCGATGTGATCATAGTACCGGTGGGAAGTGGTTCGCAGTTTCTTGGTATCTGGCTTGGACTGCAGGAAATGAAGAAAGCAGGTGTTATAAGCCGGTACCCGCGCCTGGTGGCGGTTCAGAGCGAACATTGTGCTCCGTTGAAAAACCACATGGAAGGGCAGCAGACCCCGCAGCTTCCCAAAGAGCCGATCCTGGCCGAGGGCATAGCCATCCGCCAACCCCCCCGGTTGCGCCAGATCCTTCAGGCCATCAGTGAAACCGGAGGGGAAACCGTTACGGTGACCGACCGACAAATCGTGGATGCACTGAAAGCCTCGGCCCGCCAGGGAGTTTATATTGAACCCACATCGGCTGCGGCAGTGGCGGCTGTGGGGCAGCTCAAAGACCGGCTGCACAAGGAAGAAAGGGTAGTGGTGCCACTTACCGGTCATGGACTGAAAGCAACGCCTCGCATAGAAAAAATCCTGGACAACAGCTGATGGAATCATTTTCATTCATACAATGGGCGCTGGAACACCTGAATTACTGGACGGTGATGCTGCTCATGACCATAGAAAGTTCTTTCATACCTTTTCCCTCCGAGATCGTGGTACCGCCTGCAGCCTACCTGGCAGCGGCAGGAGAGCTGAATGTTTACCTGGTGGTTCTATCTGCCACTGCAGGGGCTTTGATTGGCGCTTTACTGAATTACGGGCTATCCATCTGGATCGGCCGCGCAATTGTCTATAAATTCGTAAATTCGCGGTTGGGACATGCCTGCCTGCTGAATGAACAGAAAATGATAAAAGCAGAAAGCTATTTTGTAAAATACGGGAATTTATCCACCCTGGTGGGGCGCCTGGTTCCCGGTATCCGGCAATTGATATCCATTCCGGCCGGGCTGGCCAAAATGCCAATGGGACCCTTCCTGCTTTATACAACCATTGGGGCCACCCTGTGGAACAGCATACTGGCAGTTATCGGGTATTCCCTGCACAAGGTGGTTCCCAAAGACCAGCTCATGGAAAAAGTGCACGAGTACACTTCGCAGATTTCCTGGATACTGCTTGGGCTTGGAGTACTGGTGTTCGGGTACATTATCTGGAAAATGATACGGAAAAAGTAATATGGACGTATTGATCATCCTGCTGCTCATCCTGCTCAACGGGGTCCTGTCCATGACAGAAATGGCCTTTGTGTCGTCACGCAAGTACAAGCAACAGGCCGATGACCGCTTTCTTTCCACCATCCAGATAGGGATAACCCTGATCGCCATCCTGACCGGCTTGTTTTCCGGAGCCACCCTAACCGATGAATTTGCGGCCATCCTGGCCCGTTGGAAACCCCTTGAGCCACACGCAAACTGGATTTCCAATGTACTGATCGTCACGTTTGTGACATATCTCACACTGGTCATAGGGGAATTGGTTCCCAAACGGATAGGGCTGATGGCTGCCGATAAGGTGGCCCGTGCCATGTCGGGTCTCATGAAAGTGTTGCGCAAGATCACGTATCCCTTCGTATGGCTGTTGACCAAAAGTACCAGGGGGCTTCTTGTGATCCTGGGCATGGGCAATATCAAAGAAGCCAAGGTGACGGAAGACGAAATAAAGGCACTGATAGAGGAGGGAAAGGAAGACGGCGAGATACGGGAAGTGGAGCAGGAACTGGTTGAGCGTGTCTTCAACCTGGGAGACCGTACCATTGAAACCGTCATGACCCACCGCAGCGATCTGGTCTGGCTGGATATTAACGATCCCATAGAAGTGAACCGGGAAATCGTGCATGAAAACCTGCACGGCATATACCCCGTAGCAGATGAAGATCTTGACCAGTTAATGGGCGTTGTTTACCTGAAAGACCTGTTCGGCACCATGGATAGAAAAGACTTTGATCTGCGTTCTGTCATAGAGGAACCTTTTTTCATACCCGAGAACCTGAGCGTCTATGCCGCCGTGGAACAGATGAAGCACAGCTATAGTAAATACGCGCTGGTTACCGATGAATTCGGAAGTATCCAGGGTATGGCCACCCACTCGGACATCATGGAAGCCCTCATAGGAGAATTGCCCGAAAACCAGGAAGACCACGATATTGTTTCCCGCGGGGATGGTTCTTACCTTATTGACGGTCAATGTGATTTTTATGCCTTCCTGGAACACTTCGACATGGAAGACCTGGCCGCAATGTATGATTACAATACCTTGAGCGGATTGATACTGGACAAGCTGGAACACGTTCCTGTCACAGGCGAGACGTTCAAGTGGGAAGGATTATCCATAGAGGTGGTTGACATGGATTTTGCCAGGATAGACAAGGTGCTGGTGCGGCCTGTCAAAAATACTTTCCAAGATTAATGTATACGCCAAACTTGGCGCCCGGGTGCAATCCGTACTCTACCAGCACGTCAATGGGTCCGAGCGGGCTGTCATAGGAGTACCCGGCTGCAGCACCCAGCATATACATGCCTTTGTCCCATTCTATCAGTTCCAGCGTGGAGTGGCTTATTCGGGCCACATTTCCCTTAACCCATAAAAAATGATTGTTCCAGATGCGGTAACGTGCTTCAAAAGCGGTTGCAATGAATTTGTTGTCAACCACTTCTGTGGGTCTGAATCCGTAAAAGGGCAACTGGTGGTCCAGGTAATGGCCGGCAACGGTTCCGCCCACAAAGTTCTGCATTGGGAAGGCAAATTCCTTCCCGTACAGGAACCGGCCGTATAAGGCAGGCACAAGCGTCCACCTGTCTGATACCGGAACGGCTACATAAAGGGAAGCGGATATGGCCGAGAAAGGGGTCCCGTCTCGGTATTGTGAAAAATCATCTGTATAGAGCGCATATTCGGCTTTGAAACGCACCCCGGAAGTCGGATAATTGGCGTTATCATAGCTGTCGTAACGTACACCGCCACGGTAACTTATCAGGTTCTCGCGCACCCTTTGCCGCTGAAATCCCACATCGTTGGCCATGATCATGTTCGGGGAACGGAAGTTTTCATAGCGCGCGCCCAGGTATATGTTGAAATTCCTGTAATAAAAGTTTGCCAGGTCCAGGTTGATACGGTTCTTGTGGAACCGGATATTGTGCGATGTGGTATCCCGCCCGGTGTAAAGTTCCATGTTCCCGTAGCGGTAGGTATAGGACAATCCGAATTTTCCGAGCCAGGCATCCTGGTAGAATATCCCCACGTTGATGAACGGATTGGTGGAAAGCCTCCCGGTTGCTTCCAGCAAGCCCCCCCGGAGCTCAGCCGGAGAAAAAACAGCATTGATATAACCCGAGGCGATTTCCCTGGTATCGAACCGTATCCCCACGCTCACCGCACTCCGGGAACGCTCCCGGCAATTGAAGGTCAGGTTGTAGCGCCCATCCTGCTCGACCAGGTTGTAGCTAATGGATGAGAAACTGCCGGTGCCCTTGAAACGGTCCACCGCTTCCCTGAGCGAATTCGTTCCTATGGTGCTGAATTCCTTGAAGCGGAGCATGCGGCGGAGGTTTTTTTCGTTCAGCGAAGTGATACCGTTGAAGATGATGTATCCCAGTTCAACACTATCTACCACGGGAGAGTCTGTCCCCGCTTTCCTGTTGGGAGGCATCTTTATATCATCTGCAGGATGTATCCCGATGAGTTCCTTGAAAGCCAGGATGGCATCCCAGTTTTCGCGTGCAACGCGTTCTCCCCTGACAAGCAGGGAATCAACGGCCGCTGTGGTGAAACTTGCTGTTGTATAAGGCTCTGTATCGGGGTGAATGTAGAGGTCGGTCAGGCTCTTGTTTTTTTCGAAAGCATCCCGGGACATCCTTTCCATCATTCGATTGACTATGAACATGAGGTCGTTGTAGTCGTCTTCCCGTATTTCCCCCTTGCTCAGGCTTTCCAACCGTTCTGTCATCATGCTCACATCCACTCCGATGATGATCTCGGCTCCCATATCCCGTACCACATTCACGGGAAAGTTATTGATCACCCCGCCGTCAATAAGTATGCGCCCATCCCGTTCCACGGTGGTGAAAGCGCCCGGGATGGACATGCTTGCGCGTATGGCCAGGGGCAGGCTGCCTTCCCGAATGACCACCTGGTCCCCGCTTATCAGGTCATAACCCACGCAGGCAAAGGGGATGGGAAGGTCGTCAAAGGATTTCATGTTGTGGTAACCCACCGTATACTCACTCAACATGTCCATGACAGAACCGCCGCTCAGCAAACCCGTAGAGATGTGAAAGCGGTCTTTGTCAAAGGGAATGGTTATCAGGGATTTATCCGAGACCTCCTTTTCAGTGAAAAACAGCTTGTCCCGGGTGATCTTGTCGCTCAGCAAATCCAGCCAATTCTGGGCACGCATGATGCTGTCCATGGCGGCGGGGCTGAATCCTATGGCATACATGCCGCCTACGATGGCGCCCATGCTGGTACCTGCTATGTAGTCTATGGGGATGCCCGCCTCTTCAAGCACTTTAAGCACGCCTATGTGGGCTACGCCTTTGGCTCCGCCACCGCTCAGCACCAGTCCCACTTTCTTGCGTCCCGATCCATACCGCTGCTGCTGCCGTTCCTGCTCCTGTTCTTCCTGCAGCTCCTGCGGTTGCTCCTGCTGCGGTTGCAGCTTCTCCTCCAGTTCCTGCTCCTGTTCTTGCCGCTCTTGCGGTTGCACCTGCTGCGCACACCGCTGCTCCGGTTTAAGCATCGGGTCCGGTGCCTGCACAGGCCCCGCCTCGGCAAGGATAAACGGACTTATGAAAAGGGAAGCAAGAAGGACAAAGAAACGCATAACTGCCTTTTTCCACAAAATTATCATTTTTTGGAAAAATTCCTACATTTGTAATTGCAATGATGTACAAAATTGGTGACGGCATTATTTCTCCTCTCGGTTCTACAACAGAAGAAAATTTTCAGGCCGTAAAGGCAGGTTATTCAGGCATAAGACAGTTCCCGGCAGGTTTCAGGGGATTGTCGCACCCAATTCTGGCCGCCCTGATCAGTCCCAGGGACCTGGAGAACCTGGCCGCACCTTATGCCGGGGCACGTACCCACATGATGTCCAGGTACCGCCAGGCCATGTCTGCCGTTTTTGAATCTACCGTATCCAATACCGTACCCGAGATCTACAGGAACGAAATTTTTACGAGTCCCCGTGTAGCGTTTATTTTTTGTACCACCAAGGGAGATGTCGACTCGTTCCGCGAACTGAGTGATCAGACCCTTAATCCCAGGCTCTATCCCTGGCACGTGTCCCAGCAAATGATGAACGAATTGAATTTGCACGGGAAACCATATGTGGTCATGAATTCCGCCATGGCCGGCATGCAGGCCCAGATAGTAGCCAACCGGCTGTTATGCAAAGGCAGTCCTTATGATTTTGCCGTGATCATAGGGGTAGAACTGATCAGTATGTTCACCGTTTTTCTTTTAAGCCAGGCTGGTCTTGTAAGCGATAAGCCGGTACGGCCGTTTGATAAGGAAGGGGATGGCACTAACCCGGGCGAATCTGCCTCCTGTGCCATATTTGTAAGTGAAGAGCGGTTTCAGAAAGACAAAAAGCATCTGAACATGCCGTGCTTTATTAAATTCAAAGGGGGTGCCGTCATGACAGATCCATGCAAAGGCGGGAGCTTTGACACTAAGGGCCAGGCTTTACAAAGGGCCATTCAGAAAGTGATGACCCGGGAAAATGCCAGGAGCCTTTCTTTTATCAATGCGCACGGGGTGGGTCTGACAGTTATTGACAACACCACATCCATTGCCATTGAGGAGGCCGGCTTACGCAGGGTGCCTGTCAATTGTTTTGAAGGCAGCTTTGGACATAGTTCCGGGTCTACAAGCCTTATGAACAGCATACTAGGAGCTAAATCGCTGGAAGAGGGAATCATATTGCCCACCCTGGGTTACAGAAACCACGGGGTTGATGGCCGGATCCAGATCGTTACTACTGTCAAAACCTCGAACAAGAACAGTTTTCTCAATGTATCCACCGGTTTTGGAGGAGTTAATGCTGCAATCCTTTATACAAAAGAAAAGAATCATCATGCTCATTAAGTCGTTTTGCAGGATAACCAACCAATCCATTGTTCTGGACAGGGCAAGGTGCCCTGAACTGGAAAAACTCATGATGGGCAACCATGTGGTTGAAGACCTTGACCGCATTTTTTCATTTCTGAAAGTGGATTTTCCCGGCTATAAAAACATGGATGATTACAGCAAGCTTGGATTCATAACCGCGGAATTGCTTATGAGACACAACGGTTACGACCCTTCTGCGAGTAAACCCGATATGGGACTGTTCATATACTCCCGCTCTGGTTGCCTAGGGGCCGATTACAACCTTGTACGCGTGATGGAAGGACTACACGCAGACGACCAGGCATATAAACGCTCCATACCCAATGCCGTATGCAGTGATATTGCATTAAGGCACAACATACAGGGCGAGATGGAAATATTTCTTTCAGACGGATTCATCTACGAGCAGTTTTTCAGAACATGTTTTGGCACCCTGGAGACCGAGCCCTCGCTGAATACATTATTGGCAGGATATTTGGAGTGTTACGGAGGGTACGCATCATCCCTTCTGTGCCTGCTCACGCGTTCACCCGAACATCCACCCATGGATTATGACCTGCGGGAAGAGCGGTTTTGCATAGATTTGTTGCGGATATATTGATGGGAGAGATAATATTTTAAGACGTGATAGAAGATTTCCCGGAACATTTAAGACCTTATACCGATGAACAGATACCGGCAGCCATGCAGCGCATTGCTGCGCACCGGTACTTTCCGGACGTGGCGGCAATGATCTTTCCCGGGATAACACCAGCGGAAGCCATAAGGAAGGTCCTGGAAGTGAAGACTGTTCATCAATTCCAGATGGAGTGGATGTACGCATTCAACAAGCGTGTGATTGACTCCACCATGGAAAGCTTCACGTACCATTTCAGCCCCGGTATCAGGCCGGATGTGGGCTACCTTTACATTTCCAACCACAGGGATATCATCCTGGACACTTCTTTGCTGCAGATGGTATTTGTTGACCAGGGACTGCCCACCAGTATGATAACCTACGGGGACAACCTAATTGTGAACCAACTGGCAGATGACCTTGCACGGTCAAACAAAATGTTCAAGGTGGTCAGGCAGGGCAACAAACGGGAGTTGTTCAAGAACTCGGTCCTGTTGAGCGAATTTCTGCGAAGCTGCATACGTCAGGGCGACTCCTGCTGGATTGCCCAACGCAACGGCCGGACAAAAGACGGGCTGGACAAGACAGCCCCGGCACTCGTGAAAATGATGGGGATGAGCGGTATGCGAGGCGCTGCGGGTGATGCGAATGCTGCGGATGGCAGGATTGCTGCCGGCGATGCGGCTGCTGCGGGAGGCGGGCTGAATGACCTGGTTAAAAATTATGCTGCCCTGAACATTGTGCCCGTAGCTATTTCCTACGAATACGAATCATGCGATTTCCTTAAGACAAAGGAACTGCTGGCTGCTCAAAATGCCCCTGATGGCAAAACCTACATAAAGGACGAAGACGAAGACCTGATCAGTATGATAACCGGGATCTCGCAGTGGAAGGGCGAAGTACACATCCATGTATGTGATCCGCTCACACGCGAAGAACTGGAAGCATGTGTTGAAAGTGCCGGACACAGTACAAGCGAACAGATGCAAAGCGGAAGTTCAGAGCCATTCAGCAGCAAGTTGACAGGTTGCTGTGCCGGGCGGCATGGCGGTCAGGACGTCAATGCATTCGCCACTAACCTATGTGCTCTGATTGACAGCAAGATACGGCATAACTACAAGTGCTTCCCATCCAATTATATTGCCTACGATATGCTGCACGGCAGTAGCACCCACAAAAACCAATATACTGACCAGGATAAAGCTGCCTTCCTCAAGCGCCTGGAAGCTCTGCCGCAAAAGGTTTTTGGTAGTAATGCCGATGAAGCGTTACCGGAAGTTCTGAAGGAAGCACAACACATTTTCCTGAAAATTTATGCTAATCCTGTACGGAGGAGTGCCGCGCACACTTGATGTATTGACCTGTATCACAGAAGATTAACAAAATAGCTCTCTAGGAGAGCTCTTTTGTTATGTTGCTGATAATCAGCAGGATGAATGAAAGGTGCGCAGCAGTACTTCGGGGATTCCCGGCCGCTCCGACAGGTGAACTGCCGGAACGCCGGTCTGGCGGATTATTTTAGTCACATTGTCAACGGTAACGCCCTTGCCGGCCATAATTGTGATGCGTCCGGCTGCCTTATCCACCAGTTGGCTGAGCATGGGGATCCCGGCCTCGGCATTCGGCGCCTGACCCGAGGTCAAAATGGTGCTGAAGCCCAGGTTTATGATCTGTTCCAGCGTGCCGAGGGGATCCCGGCATTCATCAAATGCCCGGTGAAACACCAAAGTCAAAGGCCGAGGCGAGGTGCAAGTGGCAGTAGCGGTACCAATGGCAGAAGCAGTGGCGGGGCCAGGCCCGGGGGCGGTGGCAGCATTAATCATCAGGTGAAGAGCAGGGAGGTCGGGGTCGCCTTCTGAGGTGAGCGCTCCTATCACCACGCCCCGCACACCTATCTGGCGGCACAGGCGGATGGATTCGCACATGGTTCCTACCTCGGCGTGAGAAAAACAAAAATTGCCGGGACGGCACCGTATAAGGACGTGCGTCCGCTCCAGAAATTCTTCAAGAGAGATGCCGGTGTGCTGCTGGTCGGGTGGGAAGGTGCCGATGTGTTGCAAAGTGGGCTGCTGTATGGGCTGGTAGGTGCGGGTGTGCTGCTGGTATGGTGGAACGGTGCCGGTGTGCTGCGGGGTAGAGGGGAAGGTGGCGGGGTGCAGCAGGCTGAGCCAGGCTGGGGTGAGGCCTCCGCAGGAGAGGTCGGAGCAAATTTCCAGGCGGTGGGCGCCGGCCCGGAGCATGGCCAGGGCACTATCCAAGCTGGTGCAGCAAACTTCTAAAAGGACCATACTGTGTTGTTTTGAGAATCAAAGTTAGAAAAAAAAGACTTTTTTTGCAGTTGTTAAATTTATGGCTAATTTTGCAGCCCCAGATTCGTTAGCTCAGCAGGTAGAGCACAACACTTTTAATGTTGGGGTCCTGGGTTCGAGCCCCAGACGGATCACGGTGAAAGGCCGGTCATTTTTTGATCGGCCTTTTTTTGTGCCCCGCAAACATTGTTCTTTCAGCTGAATATCAATATGATACGCAATTCATACCCCGGGGGTATGAAACATATAAGTGGTTGATTATGAACCAAAAGGACAATGTTTGCGGGGCACTCAAATTGTGGTGCTGCGGAACAGCGCCTTTCATAAGCGCCAAAAACGCCAATGGCGAAAGACTGCCGCGCACTTTTGATGTATTGAACTGTATCACAAATAGTTAATAAATGAGCTCCCTGGGAGAGCTATTTTGTTATAATGCTGAAAATCAGCTGGATGTATTAAAAGTGCGCGGCAGTCCATTATCGCCTTTTTATGACTTTGCAAGTATCATATTGACAGTGAGATAGGAGCGCAATATTTGCAAGGGCAGCGGATTTGGTAGGAAACATTAAAAAGGACCGGTATTTCACCCGGGTTTGTCATACGAATTCATTATAAAGCGCTGAGAAATGCTATTTGCTGATATTTAAAATGATGGAACGTAAGCGTAATTAAATTTTGAAAAAACGTTGACAATAATTATCTTGCAGTACAAATATTTGCACTTATGAAACCGGAAGAACAGTATTTGCGACAAACTGTAAGTGAAACCGCCGAGGAGCATTTTTTGCGAGGGGTTTATTATTACGACAAGGGATTGGACGCGAAAGATGCTGATCAGGACGGTGCCAATGTTTCCTTTACCGAGGCCTTCGAGTGCTTCCTTAAAGCGGCAGACATGGGAAATCTACACGCCCAGAACCAGGTAGGAATATGCTATGAATTTGGCCTCGGCGTTGAAAAGAATTGTGAAAAAGCCATTGAATGGTACAGCAAAGCGGCCAATAAAGGATGTGCCAGGGCACAGAACAATCTCGGATGCTGTTATTCCAGCGGCGAAGGCGTCGAGCAGGACATGCGCGAAGCCTTTGAATGGTGCAGGAAGGCGGCAAAACAGGGAAACGCCCGCGCACAATACAACCTCGGCATATGTTATGATGAAGGGATCGGGGTGGAGAAGGATGCCGAGCAGGCGGTTTTCTGGTTCAAGAAGTCGGCCGAGCAGGGATTTGTGCGGACAAGGAAGCAAACCGGGTTCTTTTTTGAGCTGGGTTGCTGTGTGCAAAAGGATCCGCATCAGGCCTTCGAGTGGTTTTTGAAATCGGCCGAGGCGGGGAATGCGCACGCACAGAAGAACCTCGGCGATTGTTATCGTCGTGGTACGGGCACGGAGCAGAATTACCGAAAGGCTTTCCAGTGGTACAGCAAAGCTGCCTCGCAGGGGCATGTGGATGCGCAGGTGGAGCTGGGGGACCGTTTCTTTTACGGGCAGGGGGTGGTTCAGGATTACGACCAGGCATTCTTCTGGTACCGGAAAGCAAGCGATAAGGGCGACATGCGTGCCGAGAACCGCATAGCATACTGCTATCAAAATGGTTACGGAGTGGAGAAGGACGAAGATACCGCCATGAAGTGGTACCTGAAAGCCGCCAAGCAGGGCGACGAAGATGCCCTGCTGGCCGTGGAACTCCAATGCCAGCTGCAGAGGAAGAGGAGTGTGTGAGGAGGAGGACGCCGGGAAGGAAGGAGGGCCTAGAGGTGGACTGCCTCGCACTCTTGATGTATCGGCCTGTAAATGAGATGAATAACAAAAGAGCTCCCTAGGGGAGCTCTTTTGTTAAGTTCCAGATAATCAACGTGATGAATCAAGAGTGCGCGGCAGTCACTCGGCGTACATAATTCTGACTGACATACAAAACAGATGAAATTTGTCTTATTGATACCCCAGGGATGTTTCTTAATTGCAAGATTAACTCTTCTATTTGGTGAGGATTCAAACTTTGGGGTGATTTGCCATCAAGCAATTCTTTTGTGAAAATTAAAACCTGATCATCGCTGAGGAATTTTCCACGTGAATTGTTATAGATCTTTGATGGTTGTTGAGGAATTATTGCAGCTGTGCGATAAAAGTCGCTGCTGTTGCCAAATGCATTACGTATCAATCTCAAGTCAACCTCAATAAACTTGTCCAGTCTGGTAGTACCAAAATAAAAATTGTATGAAGACCAGTGATAGTTGCGAGGATGGGAACAGAGCCCTTGAACATAGGGGTTGCGAAGGATATACAATGCAGTATCCAACTGACTCTGAGGTGAGTATTTTGAGTAACTTATGAATGGGCGTCTGAATATACTTCCTTTTTGACGGTTCCGTCTATTATACCAAAAAGAGTAGTCATGCAGCACACACTGCATTAATCGAGATAATTGAGATGTCTCAATTAACAAGTGAATATGAGTGTGCATCAGACAAAATGCATAGATTTTGCTGTTATATTTCTTCAGGTATTTGTTTAAAATGATCAAGAACTGAATCCGCTCAATATCATCACTAAAAATAATATTCTGAAAATTCGAATTCAGAATGACATGAAAGCAACCAGATTGTAATCGGATTTGAACTTTTCCACCTCCTCTATCCATCAGCACAAAATTTTGAATGAAGTGCGAAGATAATAAATTACTTCAGTATTGCAAAGAGGAGAGTGACTGCTCAAATAAAAAACCGGTGGTCATTTAAGGCGGTGCGCCAAAGAATTTTGGCGCATATAATATGCTGCTACGCAGCACCAATTGCCGCGCACTCTTCATGTATAGGCCTGTAAATGAGATAGATAATGAAATAGCTCTCCGGGAGAGCTATTTTGTTAAGTAGCAGATAAACAACGTGATGAATCAAGAGTGCGCAGCACTCTACCGCCTCCTCCGCAGGCGGAGGCTGTTGAGCACGACGGATATGGAGCTGAAGGCCATGGCGGCGCTGGCCCACATCGGGTTCAGCAGCAGGCCGTTGACCGGGTAGAGGATACCGGCGGCAATGGGGATGCCTATGATGTTGTAAATGAATGCCCAGAAGAGGTTTTGGCGGATGATCCGGACCGTACGGCGCGACAGGTCTATGGCTTTGGGAAGCAGCATCAGGTCCGAGGTGGTCAGGGTCACCATGGCCACATCCATCGCAATATCGGTGCCCTTGCCCATGGCAATGCTCACATCGGCCCGGGCAAGTGCCTGGGAATCATTGATTCCGTCGCCCACCATGGCTACAAATTTTCCCTGGGCCTGCAGCCCGCGGATATAATCCTCTTTTTCCTGGGGCAGGACACCCGAGGCAATGTGTTGAATACCAAGGGCCGAGGCTACAGAGGCCGAGGTTTTGGCTGAATCCCCCGTGAGCATGTGTACCTCGATCTTCATTTTGTGCAGGAGGTCAAGTGCCTGAGGGGTAGAGTCTTTGATTGGATCCAAGAGGGCAGCCATGGCAAGGATCTGCGTCTGGTCAGCATAGAAGATGACGCCCTTGCCGGCCTCCTGCCATTCAGCAGCCATGCGCAGCACCTCCGCGGATTGTTGCGAGGTGATAGCAGCAGGAGCATTAGTAGGTTGCGTGAATGTAACCTGTGCCGCGGCCGGTACTGAAGTCGCGGCAGTAACAGTTGCAGCAGACGTAGCAGTAGCAGCTGTAGCAGTAGCAGTAGCAGTAGCAGTAGCAGTAGCAGTAGCAGTAGCAGTAGCAGTAGCAGTAGCAGCAGCAGCAGCAGCAGCAGGAGCAGGAGCAGGAGCAGGAGCAGCAGCAGCAGCAGCAGCAGCAGGAAGAGAAGCAGCCATCACAAACTGGAGGTTGCCGGCGCGGTATGTCTGGCCGGCGTAGGTGAACTCGATTCCTTTGCCCGGTATGCTTTCAAAGTGGTCCAGGGTCACGGGCTGTATGTTGTCTTTGAGCAGGTGTTCCACCAGGGCGTGCGCCAGGGGATGCTCGGATTTCATCTCGGCCGAAAGAAAAACGGACAATTCTGTTTCGGTCGGTTTTTTTGTCCAAAAAATTGTCTCGACCGCCGGTTTGGCTTTAGTAAGCGTGCCGGTTTTATCCAGGACCACGCAGTTGACTTTACCCATATTTTCGAGCGCAAATGCGTCTTTGATCAGGATGTGATTTTGTGCGCCTTTGCCGATGCCCACCATCAGGGCCGTTGGTGTGGCGAGCCCAAGCGCACAGGGACACGCGATTACAAGGACCGAGACGGCGGCCAGCAGCGCCATGGGGAAGTGTGAGCTTCCGCCGATAAACAGCCAGAGGACAAAAGTCAGCACTGAAATGACCATCACTACGGGAACAAAAATTGAGCTAACCTTGTCGGCGATCTTTTGGACGGGCGCTTTACTGCCCTGTGCCTCACGGACCATCCTCACAATGTGCGCAAGGACGGTACCGCTCCCAACCTGCGAAGCCTCGATGGTGAGGGATCCCCGCTGGTTGATGGTGCCTGCCAAGACTTTATCACCGGATTTTTTTTCGACTGGCAGAGGCTCGCCGCTGATCATGCTTTCATCGACGTACGAAAATCCCTCATTCACAACGCCATCCACGGGTATCCGCTCTCCGGGACGCACCACGATCAGGTCGCATATCTGCAGTTGTGCAACGGGTACTTCCTTCTCTATCAGCGGCAAGGAAATATTCAATGCCGAGGCGGCCGCAGCAGCAGCTGTAGGGCAGGCCGCAGAGGTGGCACCGCTTGGGGCACCGGAAGTGGGGCAGGCCGCAGAGGTGGCATCACCGGAGGCACCAGCTGCACCCGAGGCACCGGAAGTGGGGCAGGCCGCAGAGGTGGCACCGGCGGTGGGGCAGGGACCTGCAGTGGGGCACGGGCTGTCACCGCTGGTGTCACCGGAAGTACCTGATGTGGTGAGGATGCGGGCGGTTTTGGGTTGGAGGCCCATGAGGCTGCGGATGGCGGAGCCGGTGGTGTTTTTGGCGCGCTCCTCCAGCAATTTGCCCAGCAGCACGAAGGCCAGGATCATGCCGGCGGCTTCGTAGTAGACGTGAACCTCTATGCCCCGGCTTTCCAAAAAGCCGGGAAATAAGGTGTTGAACAAGCTGAAGAGGAAGGCCACGATGGTGCTCAGGCTCACGAGCGTGTCCATGTTGGCGGTGCGTTTGCGCAAAAGGCGCCAGGCGCGGATGTAGAAATCGCGGCCGGAGTAGAACATGATAGGCAGAACCAGGCCGAGCATAATCCAATTGCCTGGCTTCCAATGCATGAACCCCATGGCCATGACCATGAGCGGAACTGCAAAGATCCAGACCACGATCACTTTGGTTTTCAGTTGCCTGTAATGCTTGCGCTGCTCCTCGGCCTGCCGCTCCTCGACATGCTCGTCGGGGATGATCAGGCGGTAGCCGATGGACTGCACCTGCGCCTGGATCAGGGCTGGAGTCAATTTGTCCGCATCGTATTCAACCAGCAACGTGTTGGCTGCCAGATTGACAGAAGCCGATTTCACACCGGGGAGCCCCTGCACGGTTTTCTCCACGCTCATGGCGCAACCGGCGCAGCTCATATCTAGTACGGGAAATGTATCTTTTATCATTTTTGTCCTGTTTGTAAGCTTTTTGTCCTCTCAATAATTTCTTGTCCTTTAGGACATATTTTTGTCATGCCGGGGCAAGTAAATTTAACTTGTAATAGGTCAATTACTGTGCCACGTGTAAGAGGCCGCAAAAACCAAATTCAAACTCAAACTGACCAAACTCAAACTCAAAACGACCGTTTATGAAGTCACATGTCGTTTATATTGAATATTGATTGTACTAACAGGAAAAATTACTATTTTTGAGGCACCTAACCATAGATTGAAAAGACTAGTCCTCTGTTTAAGAGATTCGTTTATTTCACGCAAGGAGAAAACGTCATAAGTCCTTGAATAACACTTGCTTAAACTGAAAAAATCAGTCGCGGGCAAGCCTCTTTTAATTAGAAATATTTCATCTTACACCCATAAAAATTTATCAAACCACTTAGTTAATCAACCGTATTTCGAACCGTGCCACCGCACCAACCTAATATTTTTCTCCTGCATTTTCACATCGCTCCCTTCCTATTGATTCATCGGTTTTTTTTCGTAATTTTGTTGTCCCTTTGGCTAACCCATTGCCTGAAAAGACCTGATGAAGAACTTTCAGAATTACTGGTATGTGGCTATTACATACCGTAAAGAGCGCATGATAAAGGAAGAATTGGACAAAATGAACATCAAGAATTTTGTCCCTTTCCGCGAAATAATGGTTGAAAGAAACGGTAAGAAGATCAAACTTACCAAGCTCGTCATCCCCGGATACGTATTCATATATACAGACAGGCATCATAGCATAGAATTAACGCAGAAGCTGAATTTCAGCATGCGTTATCTAAAGGAACCCCATACCTATAAACCGGTTACTGTGCCCGAAAAGCAAATGCAGGATTTCATGTACCTGCTCACCTTTCCGGAAGAGCAGACAGAACTGGTTTCCTGCAAGCTGAAACGCGGAGACAAGGTCCGCATCATCAAAGGCGATTTCGCCGGCATCGAGGGTGAACTAATCCGCATGAGAGGCCACAAACGGGTGGTCGTGCGTTTGGAAAACGTGGCAGCCCTGGCCACCACATACATCCCGGCCTCGTTCCTGGAGCGCATCGAAACTCCGGAACACCAGCAAGCGCAGGAACAGCAGCAAACGCCGTGATACCAGCAAGCGCAGGAACACCAGCAAGCTCCTGAACACCAGGTTAACCCCGAGTAACAAAAAGCCTAGGGGGTACAACCCTCCTCAACAGTCCCCTCCAACCGGATCCGAAAAAGCCCCGTCCAATCGGACCCTATATGGAATAATGTACAAACAACAATTCAAATCCCTGTTGAAAAGCATCGGCCAGATGCCGCTGGAAACGGCCTGTCCGCTGCAATTGGCCACCATTTGCTTTGGCTATAGCCATCTATTGATGCTATCTTACACGGCGCCGGAGCTCACCAGTGAATTTGGGAAAGAGGCACAGGCCGAGGCAATCATTGACAGGATGGATGACCTTATTGACAGGCTGGCAGCATTTCTTGACCAGGAGATGAGTCCCGAAAACCGCGCAAGCGCCATTCTGTGTTTGCTGGAGTCCCTTTCCTTTCAACACAATCCCGCTGCCATGGAGGTCGCCTTCAATGCCATGGAGGAGTACCTGCAGCCGCAGGAGGGGAGCGCTGCAGAAGTTGCGACGCAACCACCACTGGAGGGCAGCAGTGCAGAGTCTGGGGAGCAAACGCTGCAGAGCATTGGTGCAGAGACTGGAGAGCAACCACAGGGCAGCAGCGCTACTATGAACTATGCAGACAGGTGCAAGATCCTGTGCTACCATTACTATTTCACATCTGAGGAAAATTCGCGCAGACAAGCCGAATCCATCCTTGACGGCTGGATTTCCGAACTGAGCACAGAGAGCAACCGGCCCGCCGGCCAAACTGCAGAGAGCCACCGTGCTGCAATCGCATCCAAGGAAAGCGTGCGGTCAGCAGGCAATGATGCAGAGGTCTTCTGGAACTTGCCCCTGGGCAAGGCTCTGGAGCGCCTCGAGACACTGGTGATGTATTCATACATGGTAGATGCACAACGTTATGACAACCATATCCACGGGATACTGGAGCATTATGCGCGGGATCCGCAAACAGCCAGAAAGGTCCGTTTTCTGAGCATTGTGGACGAGGCGGGATATTATAAACAGTATCACGGATTGATGGAGCAGATCATTGAACATGCCATGCAGGGGGATCTCTCTTTAGATAAAGACACAACACGACAGTGCCGGGAGCAGGACCTTTTACAGGCCATCCGGTTTTATATACTGGCAATATATTTTCAGCACCGCTCCCAAAGAACTTAACCATTGTTTTATGGAACAGCAAGAAGAAAAGAAAGGTTTCCGGAAGTTAGAGGAATGGCTATTGAAGTACCTGGGCTTCTACCGGTCCAATTACCTGAAATACTGGGTAATTGCAGCCATTGACGTAGTGATTTCCACTGTTTGTTCGGCTTTGATCTTTTTGATCTACGCTCCCATTGAAGGGCCTTTTTCACGTCGCAACGTGCTCATAGTCATGATACTGACGGCAGTCATCTGCATGCTGTCCTTTTATCTGTTTAAAACGTACCGCAACATCATCCGTTACACCACCGTCAAAGGGTTGCTGCCCCTGGGTTATGCAGTAGCCGTCAAATCTGTAATCCTCACGCTTTTACTATTCTTTGCAGGTTTACTTTCACCGGGCATAGAACTCCGCTTCCTGGTCTTTGATCTGTTGTTCACGTTTGTTGCCCTGGTTTCCATACGCGTTCTGATGATCATAGTTTATGACATGGTGAATGAAAAGTTCAATGTCAATTCCCAGCGGGTCCTGATTTACGGAATTGATGAAAAGGCGGCCTCCATTCTTATCCGTCTGCACAAGAGCAAGCATTACAAACCAATCGGCTTCCTGGTACATGAACACGGCAACAAAGCATACCGGCTGAACGAAATGAAAGTCTACCATTTCCAGACCCGGGATGACGTGGTGAAACTGGTACACAAACTGGGTGCAAAGGCCATCCTGTTCCCCAGCTACCGGGGGGTCCAGGCAGAGAAAAACCGGCTCATCCATTATTGCAACCTGGAAAAGATCAATATCATGATGGTCCCGCCCATAGATGAATTGGGAAGCAAGGATACCATCCAGCTAAACATACGCCCAATTGCCATTGAAGACATCCTGGGCCGCGAAGAGATCACCATCAATATGGAAGTGGTTGCCGACCGTTTCCGCGACAAAACCATCTTCGTATCCGGGGCCGCCGGCTCCATTGGCAGTGAGTTCTGCCGCCAGGTGGCCGGTCTGGATGTGGTCAAACAACTGGTCCTCCTGGATATGGCCGAGACGCCCATGCACGAACTGCAGCTGGAATTGCGGGAACGCTACCCCAACCTGAATTTTGTCCACTATATTGGCGATGTCCGCCTCAAAGCCACCATCCATGACCTGCTTGCCACCTACAAACCCCAGATCGTATTCCATGCGGCTGCCTACAAGCATGTGCCCCTGATGGAAGAAAATCCCTGCGAAGCCGTACGCGTGAACGTAGAGGGCACCCGCATCATGGCCGATGCCGCTGTGGCGCACGGAGTGGAAAAGTTCATCTTCCTTTCCACAGACAAGGCGGTCAACCCCACAAATGTGATGGGAGCCACCAAGCGGCTTTCCGAGATGTATGTCCAGAGCCTCGGCCTGGCCATCTCTCACGGGCAGGTAGAGGGAACGACACAATTTGTGACCACCCGCTTTGGGAACGTCCTGGGTTCCAACGGTTCTGTCATTCCGCGGTTCCGCCAGCAAATCAAGGACGGCGGGCCGCTCACCCTCACACACCGGGAAATCACCCGTTTTTTCATGAGCATCCCCGAGGCGTGCCGCTGTATCATGGAAGCGGCTACTATAAGCACCAACAACGAGATCATGGTCTTTGACATGGGAGACCCGGTGCGTATTAAAGACATGGCCGAGCGCATGATCCACCTGGCCGGATATACACCGTATGATGAAATAGATATCAGGGAAGTGGGCCTGCGTCCCGGCGAGAAACTCTATGAAGAAGTGCT
>MTKZ01000290.1_pt1 | contig 92371 bp, 70 predicted proteins | sample 1042781 | NCBI WGS metagenome assembly MTKZ01 (sample SAMN06212207, study PRJNA360539) | anaerobic digester metagenome | biome: Wastewater treatment plant; material: sludge; isolation source: anaerobic digester fed with sludge from wastewater treatment plant | place: Denmark: WWTP Viborg ... | reverse complement strand
CTTATAGAGATGCAGAGGCTAAAAGAATAAAACCAGAAAAAATGGACGATATGCGTTCTCAGTAGATAGTAAATAGTATCCCCTTATCAATTCCTTTCTCTTGAATTGAGCCATTGTACTATTCATTGTGAGTAATATTTATATGGATTCCTAAAAAGAAAATAGTTTAAGTTGACTCAAACTTTATTTTCATCAGGCTAATCAATTTTAAATCGCAGTAGAAGAAATAAACCATATGAAAAGTTTTAATCTTTTTCTTGACAAAATATTATCGCATAATTAATGAATTTAATAATATTAATCAAGTAGTTAATTACATAGGTATCAAATAATTAAATAATTAAAGTATGTTATATAAATGGTTCCGCAGCAATGATAATATTAAATAAAATATTATATTATTTATAAATAATTATTTAAAGGTATTGATTATGAGAAAGGCATTTTTATTATTAATATCATTTATAAATAGTTGTGGGTTACTAACATTATGTTATGCCAATCTAATTTCAATTGGAACAGGAAACTATCGTGATCTCTACTTTCCAGTTCATTCAAAAGCTGTTTATTCATATTCACAACAAATATATTATCAAAATGAAATAAATTATAAGGGTAAAATTACTAAATTAAGTTTCAGGCATTATTCTGGTGATTTTGAAAATACAAATCATTGGTGCATATATATGGGTCATACGGAAAAAACCGAATTCAACAATACTAGGGAGTGGGTTCAAATAAATAATCTTATACAAGTATTTGATGGAGATGTATCTAATTATTTATCAGAAGGTTGGTTAACTATTCCTCTTACTAATCAATTTGACTATAATAATAATAGTAATTTAGTAATTGCAGTAGTTGAGTTGACTGAATTATCAAACGATGATAACTTATATTTTAATATTTATACAAAAGTGAATTCTCCTTATACGGGAATATATTATTATGGTAGTAATTATCCCAGTCTTTCTTATCCTTCTTCAATGACAGGAAACTACGGTTGTTTAAATTATATTTGTCAGATAGGTCTTGAAATTATATCGCCTCCTGGAAAACCTAGATTAATATTACCTTATAATGGAGAAGATAATATTAGCATTACTCCAACCTTAAGCTGGGATTTACCCGTTACAGTAGATACAGCACAGGGGTATAAGTTGTTTTTAAAAAGTGAATTTGAAGAAGAATATACTTTATATGATCAAATCACTATTCAATCCCACAATATTATGGAACCGCTTGATTATGAAACTACTTATTATTGGAAAGTATTAGCTTATAATGAGGGTGGAGAAGGACCTTTTTCAGACGAATGGCACTTTATCACCATAGAGGATCCGCCACTATCATTAGAAATTAACCATTTCTTTGCTTATATATCTAATATAAATAAGGTAAATTTACAATGGACAAGCCAAACAGAAATAAATTTATCTGGTTATTATATATTTCGCAGTACAAATAAGGATTTGAGTGAGGCACATATCATTAGTCCTCTAATTAATGCTACTAGTACATCACAACCTAAAACTTATAGCTATACTGATTATGAATTGAATGATAGCGGAATTTATTATTATTGGTTACAGTATAATGGGTTAGATGGTACTATAGGATTTAATGGACCAATAGAAGTAATCTACGAAACAATATTAATACCAAATTCTGATATACTTTTGATAACTAGCTTAGATAATGTTTATCCCAATCCTTTTAATCCGATAGCCTATATACCTTATACTCTTGAATCAAAGTCAGAAGTAAAGATTTATATATACAATGCTCGTGGTCAGATGATAAAAACTTTTGATTTAGGGATTCAAGATAAGGGACATCATAGAATAATATGGGATGGAATAGATGAAGATGGCACTCTCTGTAGCAATGGCATTTATAATGTAGTTATGCGAGCAGGTAGGAGCAGCTTCCAGCGTAAAGCGGTCTTAAAGAAATAGATTAATCATTTTCCTTATAGATGAATAATAACCCATTTTTTTTTGGTGTAGACCATTTATGAAATGAAAATGTTATTATTTTAATATCTTTATTATCAAGACCTTGTTTCTCAATTTTTTATAGAATTAATACCGTCAAATGTTAGAATTAATAAGAAATATATTGCAGCTAATTCATATCTCTTTCTTGCTTCTTGAGCTTATAACAGACAGGGAATAAATAAGATATAGCAATAGAAAAATTCATAAATATTATTTAAAATAATAGATATCTGCTTAATCAAGAAGTAATAAAAATCACAGTATATTGAGCTTTATTCTTTCTCTTTATAAAACTTGTGAATTATCAGTTCATTGTTTTAATTTAGGGAAGGGTGATGGATTTGTAAAAGGGAGATATCTTCTTCCACTTTTATTATGACTTTAGTGCAGAAAGACTTTTAACACCACCATATCTAATAGTGATTTATTTCAATTTAGCATTAAGTAATTCAGCCAGAGAGCGGACACCTTTTTCAATTTGTTCAAAGGTTGAATAAGTAAAGTTCAAACGCAGAGTATTGAATTTTTCCTGTCCTTCTGGATAGAATTTTGAGCCAGGGATAAAGGAAACTTTATGTTGACTTGCTTCAATAAAGAGTTCATCTGCATTAATATGTTCTGGAAGAGTAAGCCAGAGAAATATTCCTCCTTCAGGTTTTGTCCAATGAACAGATGATGGCATATGTTTTTCTAGTTCATCCAGCATTTTTTGTAAATAAGGACGATAGTATTCACAGATGTTCTTGAGATGAGCATCCATCAGGCCTTTTTCCAGAAAACGGGCTACTACTCTTTCAGCTACACAATCAGGAGTAATGGTGACTTTTTGTTGCCAGGATACCATTTTTTCAATAAGTTCTTTATCGCCTTTAGCATAAGCAATACGAAGTCCTGGACCCAGGATTTTGGAAAAGGAAACGATTTCAGTAACGATATTTGTAGGAGCAAAATCAGTTCTGGCAACACGATAGAAAGTTGGAAGGGGTTCTCCATAAAATCGCAAACGAGAATAAGGATTATCCTCCAGAATAGGGATACTATTATCTATACAAAATCGAATGATCTCTTTTCTTCGGTTAAGGGAATAGCTTATCCCTGCAGGATTATGAAAATCAGGGATAATATAGAGGAATTTAATATTTTTCTTTTGCTGACGAAGAGTTTTTACCTTTAAGTCCAATGCATCCATAATAATGCCTTCATCATCCATAGGAATGCTCTGGCAATCTGCTTCCAGTGCATCAAAAGTGACCAGAGTTCCAAGAAAAGAAGGTGCTTCACAGAGAATTACATCTCCTGGATTAATCAGACATCTTGCATAATAATAGATAGCGTTAGTAGCACCAACGGTGATAACCATTTCTTCAGGTTTCAATTCGTATGCTTCCCACTTCATAAGTTGTTCTTTAAGCAAGATATCACCTTCACTAGCTCCATATTGAAGGACATCACTACCTTCATTTTTTACCACTTCATTAAAGAGTTCAGCTAATTGTTGAACAGGAAAAGTTGCAGGGGAAGGGAACCCACCAGCAAATGAAATTAAATCTGGAATGTTCTTAGTGGACGCCACCAACTCCCGGATTAACGATGATTTCATCACTTGAGTAATTTGGGAAAACGAATCAGGATAATGCATTGTTTTTCTCCATTTATTTTATTTTATTGAAAATAACAAGATTAATCGTCTCTCAAGAATAAATCCTATTCTTAAAATGGCAAATTTAACTAACTGCTAGATGTTTCAAGGATATATGCGATAAATCATTCTTGGGAAAGGAATGGTCTCACGGATATGATGCACTCCACTAATCCAGCTAACCAATCTTTCCAATCCTATTCCGAATCCACTATGTGGGACGGTACCATATTTACGCAGGTCCAGAAACCAGCGGTAATCCTCAATAGGCATATTTTCGTTTTTCATTCTTTGGAGCAGGAGATTGTAATCATCCTCACGCTGTGAACCTCCGATTATTTCTCCAAATCCTTCAGGAGCAATTAAATCGCTACCCAGTACTAAGTCCGGATTTTCAGGGTCACGTTTCATATAAAAAGCTTTAATTTCTTTAGGCCAGCGTTCTACAAAAATAGGGACGGGTGAGTTTTCCGTTAAAAGAACTTCATCAAGGGCACCTAAATCACTTTGATGTGTAATTTCGCTACCTTTAGAATGAAGATATTCCACAGCTTCATAATGAGACATTTTTCCAAAGGGTGCATCAGCAGCTTTTAAGGCTTCCTTATCTCGCTCCAAGATGGTTAGTTCATTATCTCTTTCTTTTAGAACGGTACGAATAACATATCGGATAAGATCTTCTTGAAGTTGCATATTCTCATCGTGTTCAATAAAGGCAGCTTCTGCATCCATCATCCAGAATTCCGTAAGATGTTTCCGGGTTTTAGAGCGTTCTGCTCGAAAAACAGGACCAAAGTCATAAACTCTTCCCAGACTCATAATACCAGTTTCCAGATAGAGTTGGCCAGATTGAGAAAGGTAGGCTTTACCTTCATCAAAGTATTGCAATTCAAATAAAGTAGTGGTTCCTTCACAAGCATTAGGGGTAAGAATAGGAGAGTCAAAACGTGTAAAATGGTTTTGATGTAAAAAATCACAAATAGCATAATAGACAGTATGACGAATCCGAAGGATAGCCCATTGTTTTGAAGAACGAATCCAGAGATGACGATTAGAAAGTAGAAAATCCGCACCGTGTTCTTTTTTTCCTATAGGATAATCTTCTGCAATCTGAATAATAGCCAGATCAGTAACAGCAACTTCATATTGATCTTGCAGTTTTGGGTGATTTCTAACAATTCCAGTAATAATGATGGATGATTCCAGAGTGAGGTGTTTCGCCTGATTAAATTTTTCCTCTCCGAGTTCTGGTTGAAAAGCCACGCATTGCACATCTCCTGTGCCATCCCGGAAAATTATAAATAGGAGTTTTCCACTATGACGGATATTACGTACCCATCCTTTAAGGATTATTTCCTCTCCGATATGTTCAGCTATATCAGTAACTAATATATATTTCATAATTTTATTTAGATATGAGTTTTAGGTTGATGGTTAATACAATCCAGAATTTGCATTGCTACTTGTAAAGCCCGATATCCAGCCTGTCCATCTACCACTGGTTTTTTGTCTTCAATAATTGCTTCAATGAATGAATTCAGTTCCAGAGCAAGTGCATCCTGCACTGAATTAGAAAGGTCAAAACGCTGAATTTCTACCAATTGTTCTGGTTTAATGTCCATAGTGCCTTGCAAGATGAAGGGAATGAATTTCATCATTTCAGGATTTATTCTGGTAACAGAGGCTAATTTAGCAATAAAATCCAGTGAGATATAAGCATTTCTTTGGAAGAAGCGAATCTTTCTTTCTTGCTTCAATGAAACACGGGACGAAGTTACATTAGCAATAGAGCCATTTTCAAATTCAATTCTGGCATTGGCAATATCAATACTGGGAGTAAAGATTCCCACTCCATTAGCATAAATCTTTTTCAGGGGACTTTGAATGAAATCAAGGATGAGGTCAATATCATGAATCATCAAATCTAAAACAACAGGAACATCAGTACCTCGTGGTTGAAAAGAAGAAATACGATGAGATTCTATGAAAAGTGGGTCTTCTATCAGATTTTCAACCTTCAGGGTTACGGGATTGAAACGTTCAATATGTCCTACTTGAATCTTTAATCCTTTATGATTAGCTAAATTAATCAGTTCTTCAGCCTGCCATAATTCTGAGGTTATAGGTTTTTCAATAAAAATATGTTTACCCTGCTCCAGTGCTTTTTTTGCCAGTTCATAATGGGAAGAAGTGGTAGCTGCTATATCTACTGCTTCCACAACCTGAAGTAGTTCTTCATATCCAGTATAGGCAATTAAATTAAATTTTTCCGCAACGGATTTACAACGTTCTATATTGGAGTCATAGATTCCAACCAGTTGACAAAGTGGATTGGATTTCAACTTTTCCGCATGAAATTGCCCCAAATGACCTACACCGACTAAGCCAATTTTTAACATAATCAGGAAAGTTTAGCAGATAGGACGCGAAGCATATCCTCAGTCATAGAAGCCAGGTCATATTCAGGATTCCAGCTCCATTCTTCTCTTGCCGCACTATCATCCATCCGATTAGGCCAGCTATCCGCAATAGCTTGTTTGACAGGGTCTATCTGGTATTCCATATGAAATTCAGGAATGTGCTTTTTTATCTCTGCAGCTATCATTTCCGGGTCAAAACTCATTGCAGATACATTGAAACAATTGCGATGTTTCAATCTGGAAGGGTCGGCTTCCATTAAATCTACCAGAGCCCTTAAAGCATCCGGCATATACATCATATCAAGAAAAGTGCCAGGTTTCAGATAACAAACATAACTTTTATGTTTGATAGCATCATAGTAGATTTCTACAGCATAATCCGTTGTTCCACCGCCAGGTAGTGTAACATTAGAAATAATTCCGGGATATCTTAAACCCCGGGCATCAACTCCATATTTAAGAAAATAGTAATCTCCCAACAATTCTGCCGCAACTTTAGAGATACCATAGATAGTGGTTGGACGCATAATAGTATCCTGAGGAGTATTATCAAGAGGTGTAGTGGGACCGAAAGCACCAATAGAAGAAGGAATGAAAACGGCACAATGTGCTTCCTTGGCTATTTCCAGAACATTTAACATACTATCCATATTGATTTTCCAGGCTAAGGTAGGTTTGGATTCACCAACCGCAGAGAGAACTGCTACCAGGTTAATAATCGTGTCTATGTTATATTTTTTAACTGCATCCATAACTTTGTCAGGTTCTAAAGCATCTAGATTTTCACAGGGTCCGCCATCTCTAATTTCAGAAATAAGAGGGTGACGATGATAGGTAGCAACGACATTATTATTTCCATAAAGGTTACGCAGATAAGGCACCAACTCGGAGCCAATCTGTCCAGCTGAACCGAGAACGAGGATTTTTTTCATTTACTTCTCCTAGTAAAATAATATTTTTATCCTTATTTTTGAATGAGGGAGCCTTGTCAATTCTTTTAAATTCCAGTTGTTCATATAAAGTTATTTACTTAGTAATCTGGATAAATTTGAAATTAGTTAATATATAAGAAGAAATATTATTTAACGAAATAATCTTTTATCTTAAGAGCTATCTCATTGCTAAGTTCAGCAATTGCGAAATTTAGCATATCAAGTTCTGAAGGTGGAATAGGTTCAGGTTTTTGGATTAGGGTACGAGTAGTGTCAGTAAGATTTTGTTCGTTACCGCTAAGAAGTTTACCCCATTCATCTTGCCAAGCATAATAACCAGTGGCAGAGTCGGTAAATTCTACAATTCCATTTTCAGTATTTATGATATAGTAAGTAGTAATGATTTTTAAAGAAGAGTTCTTAATAAATTTTTGATAGATACATTCAGTTTCACTCGTTTTATTTTTATTTTTTTTCTTTGAGGAACCTGATTTTTGCAGGCTTGAATTTGGACTATCTTTCAATTCAACAGAAGTAGTTTGAGGAGGTATATAATTAATCTGGAGGATTTTCCCTTCTATAATATTATGGCAGTTTGGTAAATTATTAGACTTTGCAGTATAGTGAATATCAGCTAATGAATCACCAGGAAGATTTTTCATTTCTTGATCCGCATTAATTGAGTTATTGATATATTCAGTATTAATGATATTTACAAATTGACAAGCTAGAGAATCCTGAACTAATTTAGAGATAATGGTAGAAGAAAGGATTTCACCCACACAACCATAACTTTTAGGAGTTCCGGACTTATCTTCAAATTCTTTTATAAGTATTCTTTTAATGGAGTTTTGTCTTGCTATAGCATATAAATTGGAGGCATCAGGATAATCAGGAACAAATTCCATCGTAATTTTAAATTCTTGTGCTGCTTCCCACTGAATATCCGGGTCATTGCTGCTGTGCATTAGCTGTTGTCCATTCTGAAAATGAACTCTTGCTGCTTGATATTTACAGATAGCCAATCGTGCTGTATAATCCTGAATACTTGTTAAAAAAGCCTTCTCTTCTTTACTCAGACTAGAGAAATTAATAGACTTAATCTTATTTTGATATTCTATCATCAATGTATATTCTCTAACTAATTGATCCCACATATCAGGAGGAGCCTTAGCTTCTATAAGATTAATTCTTGTTTGAGTCTCTTCAATCAGTTGAAGATATGACTTTTGAATTAATTCCTGAGCTTTTTTATCTTTAGGTTTTAATTCCAGTATTTGTTTTCCTGTTTCCAGAGCTGTCTCATAGTTGCCTTTATTATAATGTTCTAAGGAAGCTTTGTAAAGGCGACCAGTAGTGCTACAGGAAATCAGTAATAATGCAATCAAGATTATCCATAAGGCATTGATTTTCTTTGAAATGCCATTCATTAGCTCAGGTTAATACTCCTTTAAAATTCTTAATATTATAATAATATAATATTAGGTATTAATTGTCAAGGAAAAATTAGGGTAGCAGGTTATTATCGCCTTTAATATCTATAAATATTGTGATAAACAATAAACAACACTATCCCCCAACTAGATTTTAATAAAATGAGTTTATTGTTAAAAAAAAAGATATACTATAGATTGCACATTACCAAAGATAGCGGATAACTAAAGAATTGTTTTAGTTAGCTGAGGTGAAAAATATAACAGTTTTTTTATTGACAAATTTTTCTTAGAATAAGGCGATATAAATTAAGACATAGTCCAGCAAATAAATTAATGAAGAAGGTATACAATGAAAAAGGTATTATTTATAGTCATTATTTGTTTAAGTTTTTCTCTGGTTTTGGCAGATTGGAGTGATAATCCAAGTGAACCAAATTTAATTGCAGGTTTTGCTTCTGAGCAGGTGCTGCCTAAGGTTGCCATTACCAGAAACGGGAATACTTATATCTCCCGATTTGATAATAATGATGGGGGTTATAATCTTTATTTAAATCTTCTTAATTATGATGGAAACTCGTTATGGGCAAATCCAGATGGTTTATTAATAAGTAATCATCCTCAAGCTACCAGCCTTACCGAGTATGCTATGACTACGGATGATGAAGGGAATGCTATCATTGTATTCCAGGATATTCGTAATTCTGAGGTGCACAATATAGTAGCATATAAAATTAGTCAGGAGGGAGAATTTCTCTGGGGTGCTGATGGTATAATGATATCCAATGATACCAGCACAGAGGTTAGCAATCTTTCTCCGACCGTATTTTGTGCTTCCGATAATAGTATCTATATTACCTGGCAAAATATAGCGACAACTACATCTATTGTAATAAATAGATTAAACAGTAGCGGACAGAAATTTTGGGGAGAAGATGGAATTATTTTATCTTACACCGAAGGTAATTGCACCTGGCCTCAGATAATACAATCCGATAATAATAATATCCTTCTAAAGTATTATCAGGACTCAGGTCCATTTTGGGCACCTAATCGTCATATATTTGTCCGAAAGCTTACTCCTGAAGGGACTTTACTTTGGGAATCAACTATTACAAATGCAGGTGGTATTACTGCCTGGGAACAACTCATACCTTTTGTTTCTGATGGTATAGGAGGAGCTGTTCTTTCCTGGTATGAAGACAGAGAACAAGATATGGATAATGATATTTATTGCCAGCACATCACTTCTGAAGGTAATATCACTATGGTAGAAAATGGGGTTCTGGCTATTATTGACCCTTATAATCAACAGTATTATCCTACTTTATCTATAGATGAGGCTAATCAGCATATTTACATCTTTTCTTCTATTTCAGATGCCAATCAGGATAATTACGGCTTAGCAGGACAACTGCTTGATTATACTGGAAACCGACTTTGGGGTAATACTGGTCAAATTATAATTAATATTGGACCTACAACGGTTACTACTATTGATGCCTATTATACCAATACTGGAGCTGTTTGCGTATATGAAATTGACGAATCTATCTACGCTTCAGCTTGGCTTTCTGATGGAACTATGAGCTGGAATCAAGATACTATAATTTGTAGCAGTAACGACTTAAAATATCATTATGACCTTGCTACACATCCTGATCAATGGTCAGTGCTGACCTGGGAACAAGGATATAATAATATGGATATTTATGCAATGAGATTTAACTCTGATGGCAGTCTGGGAACAAAGTATCCTGCTCCAGTCAATCTTAATGCTACTTTAAATTTTCCAGATATTATTTATCTTAGTTGGTCTGCACCTTCTCTTTACCTAATACCTGATAGCTACTATATTTATATTAATAACGAATTCAGTCAGCAAGTAAGTGGGGATACTTTAAATTATGAATATTCTGGTTTTCCTGATGGTTATTATAGCTTTTATGTAATTGCTCGCTATGGAGAACACTACTCTGAACCCAGTGATACTGTAAATATTCAAATTGTGAGCAACGATGATAATTTAGCTCCAACAAATAAGAGTTCCTTTAGTCTTTATCCTAATCCTTTTCGAGATGAAATTATCTTACAATGGAATAATCCTAAAAATGAAACTTATGCCAAAATTAATATTTATAATCTCAAGGGACAAAAAATGAAAGAATGGCAATTAAATCCAGCAGCAGGAAATTATAATTTAAGGTTTAGTGAAGAATTAAATGTTTATCCCAATGGCATCTATTTCATTTGCCTTGAAACGAGTTCTGAAGTACGAGTGATTAAAAGTCTTTGTATTAAATGAATAACTTAAAAACAGATAATACAAAATGTAGAAATTATACTCCTGTAAGTATGATGATCAAGATAATACATCAATTTACATTTTAATTAATGAAGATATCAAGCTGTTCTTAAATTTTATTTTCTAATGTTTAATTTGAGAAATGGTGTTAATCTAATGAATGAAATCCAGTTTTTAAAGATTAGTATCTATCTAGACGGTTAAATCAATCAATGAAGAAATAATTATACAAATGAGGAATAATTTTTGCTTCTTATTAAATGATAGCTTTAGAGAAAAGAATAAAGGGAATATTTTGAAAATGAAGAAGTATATTATATTGATTACTGCCATATTAGTGCTTTTATTATCTGGATGTGCCAAACGGAATACTCCTTGGCAGAATGAAGATATATTGACCTTAAATAAACAGATTCAGGTAGTTGGCGATCCTCTGGACATAGCTTTTGATAATGAGAATATTTATGTGGCATTGGATCAAGGCGGGATATCAATAATTAACAATGCTAATTATAGTCAGAAATGGTATACAATGCTTACTAGTTCAGATGAATCCACTGTAACTTTATTTAAGATTCGCAAAGTAGGAGTGGTAGGAGAATATCATCGTTTGTTTTTAAATGAGACCGATGCTACAGATAGGATTGAGATAATAGATAATAGCAATTTAGATAGCTTACGAATTATAGATTCAATTACTGGTGCAACTCAGGACATTCAGGATATGAAGGTACAGAAAATTGCTAATCCTGTAGATGATAATGTAATAGAGATAATCTATTCTGCAGGACGCAATGTTCATTATGGAAAGTATAATGGAGAATTATGGTTAGGTAGTACCTTTAGTATTTATCCTCCGGCATCTGCTTCGGGAATTGATTTTGATGATAGTTATATCTATGTAGCAGCTGAACAGAGAGGTTTGCTGATATATGATCGTAATAGTTTAGAAATGATAAGTGAAATAGCGATTCCAGGAGAAGCTCAAAAAGTTAAGGTAGTAGGGAATTATGCCTATCTTGCTTGTAGACAGGGAGGTTTTAATATCGTGAATATTGCGGATAAAAATGAACCGCTTTTAATGAGCAATTTTGATACTACCGGTTATGCAACTTCCATTGATGTAAAAGGCAATTATGCCGTTGTCAGTTCTGGGGGTGGAGGAATATATCTCTTTGATGTATCCAGTCCTTCAAATCCTCTTCTGAAGCAAAATATTACTTCCGCTGGATATACTAATAATGCTAAATTTTACAATAATTTACTTATAGTTGCTGCTCGAGATGAGGGGATTCTTATTTATGAAATGGATTAAGAGAATACAAATATATTATACCTGGAGCATTAACTCCAGGTTTTTTTGTTTAAAATAAAGGAATAAATATGAAAAAAATATCGATCTTTATTATGGTGCTTTTACTGCTTCAAACTTGTTTAATAGCAGGAAATTTAGAAGTAGAAAAAATAATTAATATAGTTAAATCTGATAATAACCAAACTAAACTGAAATTAGCATCAACTCAGCTTACCCTCAATAAGATTATACAAAACAATCAAGAGGTTAAAGAAATAAAGTTAAAAGGTATAGAAAATTCTACAGTTTTCAATGCTATGCCTGAATTACCAGTTTTGGGAACTCTCATAGCCATACCTCCACAAGGGGATTTTAATGTGACTTACACTTATGATTCTGTGGAAATAATACCTCTTAACAATCCTAAGCTATATTTTCCGGAAGAAGGGGCTCTACCTGTAACTATAAAAGCACAAAATCTTTTTCCTGAAAATTTTGTTACCTTTTCAGAACCTGCTATTTTAAGAGATTTCCGGGTTATTCAACTAAATATATATCCTTGCCAGTATGATTTTATTAAACAGCAAATACGATATTATCATAATATTCAGGTGCATATTAATTATACTGCTGATAAAGGGGTTAATGAACTGCCCTATGAATCCTATGATACTTATAGCTATGTCTTTCAGAATATTTATGAGGCACAGATAGCAAATTTTGCTGAATATCGCAATCCACTTATTGCTCCTGAACAAGGCAGAATTTTACTAATCTATGGAAATTCTACAGATACCAATTTTCTTACTAAATTAAATGAATTTATAACCTGGAAGCGGCAAAAAGGGTATGAGGTGAATGCAGTTAGTACTGCACAAACTGGAGGGACAAGCAATACTGCAATAAAAAATTATATTCAGAATCAATACAACAATCCCGAGACCAAACCAGATTATATTATACTGCTTGGAGATACTACGGGCAGTTATATAATTCCTACCTGGTATGAAAATTATAGCGATTATAACGGCGAGGGCGATTATCCTTATACTCATTTGGCAGGAAATGATACTCTCGGTGATGTATTTATAGGAAGAATATCTGCTGAGAATCTGTCTCAGCTCTCTACTATCTTTAATAAAATTTATACTTATGAAAAGAATATTAATATATCTGCTGATGCTGCTTCCTGGTTGAACCGTATGCTACTGATTGGAGATCCCAGTTCATCTGGAATCTCTGTTATATATGCAAACAAATATATTAAAGAAATGTCTTCTGAAATTAATACAGATTATAATTATATTGAAAATTATACCAGTAGTTGTGCTTCCACTATGACTTCAGGCATCAATCAAGGTGTAAGTTTCTTTAATTATCGTGGTTATATTAATATGAGTGGATGGAGCCCTTCAGAAAATCTTAATAATGGACCCCGACTTCCACATTCGGTAATTCTAACTTGTGGTACGGGAAGTTTTGCCGGGACTTCAACTACAGAAAATTTTGTTAGATTGGGCACCGAAGCAGTTCCTAAGGGTGCTTTAACCGCAATTGGAATGTCTACTTCGGGAACTCATACGATGTTCAATAATGCCTTATCCTGTGGCATATTTGATGGAATATTTCTTTATGGAATGCGAAATATAGGAGAAGCTTTATTAAATGGCAAGCTATATCTCTGGGATGTTTATGGAACTGCTAACACCAATCAAGCTAATTATTTTGCTCATTGGTGTAATTTAATAGGAGACCCCACAGTTGAAGCTTTTGTAGGTATTCCTAAAGGTCTATTGATTAATGCTCCAGATTCTATTCCTCGTGGTTGCTCATTGGTTGATATCAATATCAAGGATTTATCTCAGAATCCTATGGAGGGTATAAGTGTTACTCTCTATAATTCAGGATATCAAAATGTAGTAGCTAAAGGTTATACGGATGAAACAGGGACTGTTACTTTACAAATTCCTTCTTTTATTACGAGCGATTTACTGATAACTGCTTCTCATCATAACTGTAAACCAGTGCAAAAGACCCTGTCTTTAAATCAAGAAGGCTCTCTCGTTTATTATGATAAATATATTCTGGATAATGGAACTGCAGGTTCTTCTGGTAATGGGGATGGTTTTATTGAAGCGGGTGAGACTATAGCTTTGAATGTTGAAATAAAGAATACTACTGCGAATATCATCAGCGGACTTCAAGGTATATTGAGTACTACTAATCCATATATAAATATACAACAAGCTCAGGCTACTTATCCTGATATTGCTCCTGAAGCCACAGGTTTGAATAATACCTGTTTCTTATTACACTTTGCTAATAATATACCGTCATTTCTGAACAGTCGTTTTTATCTGGAATTGACTGATACACAACAAAATATATACCAGATAATATTCCATCTGGGTGCTTTCAATGCAAATTTGAATGTTAATAGCAGATATGTATTTGCAGGTGGAGATACTATTTTAGATCCTTCGGAAACAGGAATATTATCGGTAAGTATAATGAATAATTCTATCTGTTTGAGTAGTGATATCTATGGTGAATTGCAATCAATGAATGATTTAGTTTCCGTGTCAGACTCTATTTCCTATTTTGGGAATGTGCCAGCTGGATTGACTATCAATTCTATTGATGGTTTCAGCATTATAGCACGTCCTCAATTAATTCCCGGAATGATAATTCCTTTTCAGCTCAGGTTATATAATTCTGCAGGATTTGATCAATTAACCTATTTTAATCTTCCCATAGGAACTGTTAATCAGAATACACCACTGGGTCCTGATGATTATGGCTATTTTATCTATGATGTTTCAGATACTGCCTTTCCTGATTGTCCAGTTTATGAGTGGATAGAAATTGTTCCCAGTTTAGGTGGAAGTGGAACTCTTATTACTGGCTTGAATGATTCGGGAGAAAGTTACGATGAAGGAGATCAGCAAGGAAGCGATGTTCTGGAAACGATAAATTTACCTTTCACTTTTCCCTATTATGGTATAGAATATAATCAAATTACGGTTTGTGTTAACGGTTTTATCGCATTTGGAGTTACTGCAGATGGAGAGTTTCGCAATGGTCGTATGCCTGGTGGTCAAGGACCATCACCTATGATTGCTCCTTTCTGGGATGATTTGATAATCTTATCTAATGCTGGTATTTATCAATATTATGACACAATTAATCATATTTTCATTGTGGAATATAATAATTTGAAGAATGGATTTAACCGTACTTCTGAAGAAACCTTTGAAGTTATTTTTTACGATCCTCAATACTATCCTACCAGTCTGGGGGATGGAATGATTAAATTCCAGTATAAGGTTTTTAATAATGTAGATATTGGCGCTAGTGGCTATACTCCTACTCATGGGAAATATGCCACGGTAGGTATTAGAGATCATACAAATAGAAGAGGATTGGAATATACCTTCAATAACCAATATCCTTTAGCTGCTCAAACTTTAAGCAATAATAAAGCTCTCCTCATAACTACTGTCCCCATACTTCAGCAAAGACCTCATCTGGTTATTGGAGATTTTATTTTGCAGGATGATAATGAAAATGGTTGGATGGAGCCTGGAGAAATTGGAGAAATTGGAATAAAATTGAACAACTTGGGGTTAGATACAGCAACTGATGTGCATATAATAGTTTCTACTATGAGTCCTTATATCCTCATTCAGAACTCCGATAGTGATTATCCCGATATACCTGGAAGTGGCTCTGCTGTGAATATTGACCCAATAACCATAACCATTAGTCCGGAATGTCCTCATAATATGACCATTTTGCTTGATATCACAGTTAGCATTAGTGGAAATAGCTGGAATTACAGTCATAACATAACCGTAAAGAAACCTCAGTTAAGTTTGAGTGGTGTCTATATGAATGACCTGGAGGGCAATGTTAATGGAATGGCAGACCCAGCGGAGACCTTTAATTTAATTGTGAACTACACCAATGATGAAAGTGTTGCAGCTTATAATATCACCAGCAATATCAGTTGTATGAGTTCGGATGTGGATATCTTAAATCCTCAGCAATTGATAAATTATATCCCAGCAGGTGCAACCTCTCAGGTAATATATGAGATTACTCTTTCACCAACGGTAACGGTGGGTAATAATCTCACTTTTTATATTACTTATCTAGGTGAAGCCATAGAAGCACATAATGAAATTGTTCAGCTAAATGTTGGCACTACTGGAATGTATGCTGATTTTGAAAATAATAATGGTTCATTTACCAGTCAACCTGCAAATAATGCCTGGCAGTGGGGTTCCGATTCAACTGTGGGTGCTCATTCAGGGACAAAGTGCTGGGGAACTTTATTGAATCAGCAATATCCAAATTATGCCACCTGGACTTTAACCTCTCCTATAATATATATAGGGCCCAATTTTGTATTGGAATTCTGGCACTGTTATGATTTGGAGCAGGGATATGATGGAGGTAATTTAAAAATATCCAACAATTCAGGTGGCTCCTGGACTCTATTGACTCCAGAAGGGGGTTACCCTCATCAGAATATTTCTGCTCTTAGCGGTCCAGGATATACGGGTAATAGTCAGGGATGGGTATTAGCCAGATTTAATCTCAGTAATTATGCAAATCAGAATGTTATGTTTCGCTGGACATTTTCTTCCGATCCAGGTGTTCAGGGCTGGGGTTGGTATATTGATGATGTGCAAACCACAGGATATGTTCCTTTTGCGGGTAAATTATTTGGGTTAGTTTCCTCTTCCAATCCTGAGATTGATTATTCTCAAGTTTTAATTCAAAATTCCACGATGCTAACTTCACAACCAGATGTAGATGGAAATTATGTTTTGTATCTTCCTGTTGGTTTACAAGAGGTGAATGCTTTTGCACCAGGATATAAAACCGAGACCTTATCCTCAATTAATGTTAATTTGCAAAATCCTGCCATTAATCACAATTTCTTTTTAGGCTATTTTGCCCCAGCTACTCATTTAAACTTTATGGTAGTTCAGGATTCACTGTATTTAAGTTGGTTAGCTCCAGAAGAGCCATTTTATCCAGTGTTGAATTATAAAGTATTTCGTAAGCTTAATGCAGGAAATTATGAACTTATGGGGATATACTCTCAAAATTATTATAACGAAATCCTAAGCACTATTGGAAATTATCGCTATTATGTGGTAACCTGTTATGAAATGGGAGAAAGTGTGGGAACTGAACCTATAAGTTTTAGTTTTCCTTATGATGATATTACGAATCAAAATGTAACTCCTCTGGTATCTAAACTATATCAGAATTATCCTAATCCCTTTAATCCTGTTACTACTATAAGGTTTGATTTAGCAAAAGGTGGACGGGTAAAATTGAGTATATACAACATAAAAGGACAACTGGTTAATTGTCTTGTAGATGATTATTTGAGAACGGGTAGCCATAGCATTATCTGGAATGGAAAGGACAACCAGAATCGTAGAGTAGCTTCAGGAATCTATTTTATTCGGATAGAATCTAAAGAATTAAATTCGGTTCGTAAAGCTATTTTAATGAAATAATCTTTTAAAACTCATATTGAAGGAAGGCAAAAGTTTATTGAATATAAACTTTAACTTTTGCCTTCTTAACCTTTGAAGCCATCCAGGTATCAAACCAATCCGGTGGTAGGTTATTCTTGTATACTTGAATAATCTGGTTTCCAGATACTTTTTTCTTCTTATCTATCTTAACCGATGTTACTTCCGGTAATACAATCTTGTCATCTATAATAAAAGCTTTGGGTTTTTCCTTTTTAAAATAACGGTGAAGGGTTTGATAATAGATATTAGCAGCATCTTTATCAAATAGGGGTGTATTTATGGTCATACTTTCAATATAAATGGTGGGAGCATCGGAAGGGATGCTATATTGCCCTGAACTAATTTTATCTACCAGTTGCAGTGCTAATTCATTTCTTTTTTGTTCTTCCAGTTGTTTCTTGATTTTTGGTCTTACTTCATCCAGGGATTGGTATGAGTTGAGTGACGATTCCAGTATTTCTACTACGACCCAGACCTTTTTCTTGGGAGAATAGATAGGGTCAAAGACATATCTTTCGGGATGATTAGGTATTAAATTCAAGATGTTATTCACCACCTGAGAGTCTCCAAACCAATCATAATCAGGAGAAATAATGCCTGTCTTTTGATAATCAAGGTTCATCTCATCACAGGCAATAGAGAGATTTTCTTTACGAGCAAGTTTTACTACTTGCTGAGCTGTGGGAAGAACCACATCTATACTAGATTGAGATGGAATATAGGGTATTCTTAAAATATTATAACTGCACATACTCTTAGTGCGATTTTCTAATTGATAAATACTAAGCCCTTCTTTGTCTGAAACAGGAGGACTGAATTCTCCTTCTTTTAATTGGCTTAATATATTGTAAAGTGAAGGTTCAAGTTCACTTTCTCTAACATAATCCATATTTGTGAAACTTAAAAATGGAACTATAGCCAAATTGCTTTCTAAAATGTCCTGAACAGTCTTTCCCTGAGTTAATTCAATATATATAGAATCAGCTATGGCATTGGTCAATCTAATATCAGTCTTGGAGGGTACAACATTAATCGTGGTATAGGCAAGATTGATGTATGGCGTAAGTTTAAAATCAGAAAGATGTTTCTGATAGTATATCTGAATTTCTTCTTCAGTGATATAAGGAGTAATGTCCTTAGTATCCAAAATTGTCCATTTAATATTAGCGCTGCTCTGTAGTATTTTAGTGATAAGTTTCCTTTCAGAAGAAGTTAAAAGTTCATCCTGAATTATATAGTCCTGTAATTTGAGATTGGGTATGAGATAGGTCTGATAGCGGTCTCTGTAGGGCTTGAGGTTATATGGTGTATCATAAAGGAGAGATTGGACATATATTTTCTGGTCAAATTTGCCATCGGTCATAAAAAGTGGCGATTTTTTAAGCGTTTCAGGGGGATTATTCTTTAAATACTCTATGGTTTCTTCAGCGGTTACCTTAATATTGTATTTTTTATAGTAATCCTTAAGGATAACATACATTGTCTTTTGTTCCCAGGTCTGTCTTTTAATCAATTCCTTTTCTCTACTATCAGGAGCACGATTATTCTCATACTGGAAATTATAATAATTCAAAAGTAACTCTTGAATAAATTCATTATAAGGAATTGGCGTTCCATTTATTTTACCAGCTAATTCAGGGTTATTTTGAGCACCATTTATAGAAGTGGTAAACAAAGCGAGAACAATGAGTGGGATAATTTTAATAAAATGTTTTTTCATAATTTATCCTGTAATTCTTTTAATTTTTTTAATGCCTGAAGGGGAGTTAGAGAATCCAGATCCAGGTCTTTAATTTCATTTATAATCGGGTCAAGTTCATCTGCTTTTTCTGCTAAAACCTCAAATAATTCCATCTGAGGTGAAGTTTCTTTCAGCTTTTTGCGTAAGGATGATGCCAGTCCCTGAGGTGATATTTCATGTTCTTCCAGATTCTTTAGGATTTCTTTAGCTCTACGGATAACTCTATCCGGTATTCCTGCTAAACGTGCAACCTGGATGCCATAACTTTGATCTGCTCCACCTCTTTCAATCTTGCGGAGAAAAATAATCTGGTCATTATATTCGCGTACTGCAACATTATAATTGCGAATATCGGGATAAATACTTTCCAATTCTGTTAGTTCATGATAGTGAGTGGCAAAAAGAGTGAGGGAATGTTTATATTTTTCAATGTATTCAATGATAGCCCAGGCTAAACTTAACCCATCAAAAGTGGAAGTACCTCTTCCTATTTCATCCAATAAAATAAGTGAGTCTGCAGTGGCAGTGTTCAAAATGTTTGCTGTTTCAATCATTTCTACCAGAAATGTGCTCTGACCTTGAGCTAAATTATCTGAAGCTCCCACCCGGGTAAATACACGATCAAATATAGGCATCTGGAGTTGTTTTGCTGGAACAAAACTTCCCATTTGTGCCATAATTACCAGCAAGCCAACTTGACGCAGATAAGTTGATTTTCCTGCCATATTAGGTCCAGTAATTATAGCTATAGTAGTCTGAGGATAATTCAGTTCTGTGTCATTAGGAATAAACTCTGTATCTGTAAATAACTTTTCAATTACTGGATGTCTACCTTCAATAATTTTCAGAGTTCTTTGCTCAGTAAATTCGGGACAGCAATAACCATTTTGCCAGGCTAACCAGGCAAGACAGCTTTGCACATCAATTAAGGCAATAGTTTCACTTAGACTTTGTAATTTATCAAGATAACTTGAAAGCCGTTGACGTAATTGCTTAAATAGTTCATATTCCAGATTTTTTACCTTTTCTTCAGAACTGAGTACTTTAGCTTCAAACTCTTTTAGTCGGGGAGAAATATAGCGTTCAGAATTAACCAGAGTCTGTTTGGGAATATAATAATCTGGTACCTTACTTTTTTGAGAAGAGGTAACTTCAATATAATAACCAAAGACTTTATTATAGCCGACTTTTAGATTGGAAATTCCTGTCTTATTACGTTCATCTTCTTCCAATCTTGCTATCCAGGATTTTCCATCGTGAATTATCTCTAATAATTCATCTAAATCTGGATTATAGCCCTGATTGAAGATTCCGCCTTCAGTGATGGTGACAGGAGGTTGAGAACGAATAGCTTTACTGATTATATCAATTATTTCTTCAAATCCTTCCAGGGCGGGAATAAAAATATCCAGAAGAGGATTATTAAAGGCAATCAGCTTTTTTTTGAGATCGGTAACGGTTAATAAATAAGAATTGAGAGCAAGTAGCTCTCTGGGATTGATACGCAAAGCACTAAGTTTGGATACTAAACGTGAGATATCACCTATATTATGTAAGATACTTCGTAAATCTTTCAAGTAAGCAGTATTACTCAAGAAAGCTTTAATTAAATCCTGTCTTTTTAAAATTTGTTCCTTATCCAGTAAAGGATGTAGCAACCAATTTTGTAATAAACGCGAACCCATCGGGGTTTGAGTCTGATCAAGAACATATAGTAAGCTTCCGTGACGATCATTATATCTTAAAGAATGTGTTAGTTCTAGATTCCTACGAGTTATTTCGTCCATCAGCATAAAGTTATCCAGAGAATAGAAACGAAGCGAACTTATATGAGACAGGGGATCAGAAGTTAGAGATTGAATATAGGCAAGAGCAGCACCCGCTGCTGTAATTCCCATATTTTTACCTTGTGCTCCAAAAGCCTCCAGAGAATGAACCTGAAAATGTTTCTTTAAGACAGTTGCTGCTTCAGAAGGCAGGAATTGCCAGTTATCAAAAATAGTGATAGTTGGTTCATATTCCAGATTTAAATTTTTGATAAAAGCTTCGGACTCAGAACCATTAACAATTATTTCACTGGGTTTCAATTTTAGTAATTCATTTACCAGTTCATTTTTGCTTAATTCTGTAAAGATGAATTCCCCGGTTGAAAGGTCTAAACTGGCTAAACCTATTTTACGATTTTCATCTTCATAGTAGATAGCAGAAAGGAAGTTATTTGCTGTTCCACTCAGTAAATTCTGGTCTAAAACGGTTCCCGGAGTAATTATCTCTACAACTTCTCTTTTAACCAATCCTTTAGCTTGTTTAGGGTCTTCCATTTGTTCACAGATAGCTACTTTAAGCCCTGCTTTAATCAATTTATCCAGATAATTATCCAGAGCATGATAGGGAAAGCCAGCCAGAGGTATAGGGTTATCATCGCTTTTATCTCGGGAAGTGAGAGTTATATTTAATATTTTTGAAGCAGTGTAGGCATCTTCAAAAAAAGTCTCATAAAAATCACCCATCCGAAAAAGAATCAGTTTATCCGGATGTTCACTCTTTATCTTCTGATACTGAGCAATCATTGGGGTAAGTTTAGTCTGAGATGGAGAAGGAATTTGCATTTTAATCAATATCTGGTGATAAAACTATTTACGGACTTCTGCGCAAGAATACTTTTCACCATTTCTGCTTCCGCTATAGAGGAATAGGGTCCACTTGCAACAACCCAGGGGGTATTCTTCTTATTTCTATCCTCAAAATATATAGCAGAAATATTGAGACTACGAATTTCTTCCGTCCTTTTACGGGCATTAGCTTCAGAACTAAAACAGCCGATTTGAATATAAAAGCCCGATTCAGGTTTATTTTCCAGTTTTAATGGCAAATTTTGATTTATTGAAGCTGATTCCGGGATAGCAATTTCTGTCTGGATTAGTCCAGGAATATCCAGAGTGGGGTAGGGGTAAAGAAAAGATAGGTCTAACGATGGATTATAGCGATTACGAAGCTCAAACAATTTATCTTCTGACATAAATGCCAGCGGTGAGTTACGGTTTAATTCAAAAGCTTTTTTAAAATTTTGATAAGAATCAGCTACATTACCAGAAAGTTGGTGACAATACCCTAATAAATAATAGAAATATTGTTCATTTTTAGGATAACCTTCAATCTTTCTTAACTTTTCCAGAGTAGTGATTGCACTTTGATATTTACCCTGTTTTCTATAGACATCCGCTATTAAAAAATAGGCATTTTCCAGATATTTACTATCTGATGCCATTCTGATATAATTCTCGCAATAGGATATAGCCTTATCATAATTATTCTTTGCATTAGCACAATATCCTAACCAATAGAATTTCTCTATAAGTTGAGCATTAGTAATTTTATGTAAGAGTTCTTCTGAATGATTTATCTCTCTTTTCAGGATGTAATATTTGGCAAGTTCCAGCATACTCATCTGTCCATAATAGGTTTTTGGATATAAATTAATTGCTTGTTGCAATGCAGAGATGGTTTCATTTTCTGTCTTTTTCAGCATTGCTGAGAGATATAATTGCAGTGCCCTATCTTCATCATTATTAGCTTTGACTGTGGGAAGGAGAGAAGATACTCCTGCTAAATCACTTTGCTGGAATTTATTTTCCAGAATCTGGAAATCTTTGCTTAATCCTGCTGAATACCCCAGCAAAGGCAAAGCAATTAGTAAAGCACTTAGTAGAAATACCCTTAGTTTATAGGGCATAGAACATCACAACTAGTTATTTTAATTGCTCATAGAATTTAAAAGTTCTGCATTAGTACTGGTGGCTTGCATCTTCTTACGTAAGGTCTCTATTGCTTGAACAGGACTTAGGGTTTTAAGATATTGGCGCAGTACATACATCCGATTTAATTCATTTTTCGTGAGAAGTAACTCTTCTCTGCGGGTTCCACTTTTCACTAAATCTATGGCAGGATAGAGTCGCATATCAGAAATACTTCTATCCAGCACGAGTTCCATATTACCTGTACCTTTAAACTCTTCAAAGATAACCTGGTCCATCTTGGAACCGGTATCAATTAAGGCGGTGGCAATGATAGTTAAAGAACCAGCTTCTTCTGTATTTCTGGCAGCACCAAAGAATTTTTTGGGTTTAATCAATCCATTAGCATCAATTCCACCACTGAGAACTTTCCCACTGGATGGAGTGACATTATTATAAGCACGAGCCAGACGAGTGATACTATCTAAGACTATAACAACATCCTGACCTAATTCAATCATTCTTTTGGCTTTTTCCAGAACCATTTCACTAACTGCAGTATGGTTTTTGGGGGATTCATCAAAAGTTGAGCTTATCACTTCCCGATTTCCTGGTTTAAGAATCTTTTTCATTTCAGTAACTTCTTCGGGACGTTCATCAACCAATAACACTATTAAATGAACTTCAGGATGATTGGTCAGGATAGCATTAGCAGTGTTCTGTAGTAAAGTGGTCTTACCAGTACGGGGTGCAGCAACAATTAAGCCCCTTTGACCTTTACCGATAGGAGTGAATAGGTTTATGATACGAGTGGAATAGTTATGAGGGTCAAATTCAAGATTCAAGCGTTGAGTCGGATAGTAAGGGGTAAGTTCATCCCAGGAACGTAGATTCTGAATGGCATCGGGAGACATACCATTAACTGCTTCAACCCGGAGAAGGGCGTAATATTTTTCACCTTCTTTGGGGGAACGAACTGGTCCAGAGACCATATGGCCCGTTTTTAATCCGAATCTTCGTATCTGAGTCTGAGATACATAGACATCATCTTTACCTGGAAGATAATTGTTTTCCGGAAAACGCAGAAAACCAAATCCATCATCAGTTATCTCTAAACACCCGGTAACAAAAGCGAGACCTTCCTGTGCTGCCTGAAATTCCAGTATTTTAAACACCAGGTCTTTTCCCTTTAATTGACTGTAACCGGGGAGTTCTAATTTTTTGGCTAAACGTGTCAGTTGTGATTGTGTCATTTCAAATAGATTTTCTTCTATAGGCATTTATTTCTCCTTGTGATTTTCTTTTTTATTGGGAAGGGGTTTTATCCCCATTATAAGTAGTTTACTTGCAGATGCACATCCTATATCATTAATACGATCTAATAAAGAATTTCCTTCAGCTATGAGTTCTTCACTGTCTTCTAAGGATTCCAGACGTTTAAAGGATTCCTGACAGGTTTTCTTTAAAGATTCGCAACTTCTGGCATCTTTAGGATTATCTACAGGGTGATAAAAATCATCAATAATTAAATCATCTAATCCAAGTTTATTCACTAAAGAAAGAATCTCCTCTTGTGAATAAATATTATGATGGAATACACCCATCTTGCGATCAATTGCTGCTAACCAGTTGTGAAGCATTATATGAGTTTTTTGTGCTTCAGTTTGGTCACCATCACTATACATTTCTATTACTAATAAGGAACCACCAGGTTTCAATACTCGTAACATTTCAGAAAATACTGCTTCCAGATTTTCTAAGTGGTGTAAAGAATCAGCTATAGTGACCAGGTCAAAACTATTATCATCTAATCGCAAAGCTTCCAGATTCATCTGATATATTTCTATATCATTTTCAGGAAATAGCTTCTGAGCTCGGTCAACATTTTTATCCGAAGAATCTACACCTATAATCTTAACATAAGATTTAAGATTATCTCTTAATATTTTAATGAAGTCGCCTCGTCCTGTAGCTACATCCAGAACATAAGCGGCTTCCAGGGTGTTAAGTATACTGAATGGGTCTCTCATAATGGATATTCCTCACTTCTTATAGTGATGGGATGATTGATTATCTCGCTTTATCTGTTTTTCGCTGTTACATACAGCTCTCTATATTTACTATTACTACTATTTTATATATATACTTTTTAGTCAAGCTTTTCCTTCTATTTTTCTGTTTATTATCTCAGAATAATTCTTTAAACCTGAGTAAGAAATGCAACCGTACAATATTATTAGTTAGAAATCATTTTTTTTGAGAAAAAGAAAATCCATCTTCACCTGGATCAGAAAAATACCGTAATCCTCTTTGTTTATCAGTTATCAACTATTAATCTCCTACTTATCAATTATATATTAACAATCCTGCATATAGATGAATTCCTCATAACCTAAAAATGTCCCAAAAATATGGAGCTTATGTCCGACTTCGGACATAAGCTGGACATAAGCTGGACATAAGCTGGACATAAGCTGGACATAAGCTGGACATTGGGTAAGTATTTAGAATAAAGATAAAAATCTTGACATTTAAAATAATTAAAATAGACTGGAAAATATAAAAAAAAGGATTAAAGGATATTTATAAAATGGGAAAACAAAACCGGGAAGAATTAATAAAACAATTAGAAAATTTAAGAGGCACAAAAATATTTATTTATATTACAGGAGATCGACCCGGTTGGGAAACCCAAATTCATGAAGAAGTTTATAGCTATTTCACTCGCCATCTGGAGTTAATATCTCAAGGTAAAAACATAGACAAATTATCATTATATTTATATACCAGAGGTGGTAATACACTTGCTGCCTGGAGCTTAGTAAATTTATTACGACAATATTGCACAGAATTAGAAATAATTGTTCCTTCAAAAGCACATAGTGCGGGAACTTTAATGTGCCTTGGATCAAATAAAATAGTTATGACTAAACAATCCACTTTAAGTCCTATTGATCCAAGTATTAATACTCCTCTCAATCCTGGCATACCTAATATGCCCGGGAAAACTATTCCTGTTAGTGTTGAAGCTATAAATGGTTATATTGAATTAGTAAAAAAGGAATTTGGGATAAGTGATGATAAAGCCCTAGCTGAAATAGTAAAAGTTTTATCAGCACAGATTCATCCTTTAGTTTTAGGTGAAGTTTATAGAGCTAGATCACAAATAAAAATGCTGGCTAATAGACTGTTAGATATTCATATACCTAATGGCAATAAAAAAGAAATAGTAGATTTTCTCTGTAGTGATTCCGGAAGTCACGATTATACAATCAACTTAAAAGATGCAAAAGCATTAGGTTTAGAAGTAGAAGAATCTGATAAAAATAACACAGAATTGATTAATGCCATTTTTGATACGATTTCAGAAGAACTTGAACTTGATATTCCTTTCGATCCACGAAAATTACTTGCAGAAAAAGAAAGTGTAGATTATATATGTAAAAGAGCTTTAATACAAACTATAGAAGGTGGTAAACATTTGTTTATAACCAGAGGAAATTTATCTTTAATAAATGATAATGGGAATGTTATTTTACATAATATTCCTACTTTTGAAGGATGGATTTATGAATAAGAATATAAATTATAGTTTAATCAATAATACTGCAAATCAGATTTCCTATAAGAATTATTCAAATAGTTCTAATAATTTTTCTGAGTTTTTTTCTTATAGTCCAGAAATTTATAGTAGACTATTTCCCTTAATTTATCCAAAAAAATTGAACAAAAAAACATTAGAAGCAATAGAGGAATCTAAAATCCTTGAGAATATGGTTATTTTTTCGGATATAGATGAACTTTTTAAAGATTTAGAGAATTGATTTGCTCAAAATCACTTATACCTCACAATTCAAAAGTGATTATAAGAAGTTCAAAGACAATAAAAAAATTAAAAATGAGCTAAGAACAGTTATAAATATCTTAATTAATGAAGAATCTTTGCCGGTTAAGTATAAAACTCATTTACTTAAAGGAGATAAAATAGGGTGTAGTGAATGTCATATTGCTCCTGATGTTTTATTGATTTATAGAATCTCAGAAGATATTCTAATTCTTATAAGGATGGGCTCACATTCTAATTTATTTGATTAATCTATTAAAGCAATATTTTTAAAGTCAAATTATTGTAGGAAATACTTATAAGGTAATAACGGATTAAGAAGATGAATATTTTAATCTTATTCGTTAATTCTATGCATATTAAAAAATTTTCTTTTCTTGTTTACCTCACTCTTTCTTCACTTGATTTTGCTTTTTATATGATTTCAATTAATACTTAAAAGGTATAATGCTTGATAAAAACTTGACATTAGCAGTGTATGTCAAATTCTTTAACACTATTATAAAAGTGTGAGAAAAGGATACCAATGATAAAAGTCCAATCTCTGGTAAAGGAATTCATACAAAAGGATGGGACGAGTTTTCGTGCCGTAGATGAAGTCACATTTGATGCTTCACATAATGAGATAGTCTGTCTTCTGGGAGTAAATGGAGCGGGAAAGACCACAACAATGCGCATACTTTCCACCATTTTTGAACCTAATTCTGGAAAAGCTGAAGTTGAAGGATATGATGTTGTAACAGAAGCAGACAAAGTTAGAGAAAATTTAGGTTTTCTTTCCGGTGATACTGGTTTATATCAAAGGCTAACTCCCAGGGAATTTATTACCTATTTTGGAAGACTGTATGCTGTTCCAGAAGGTATAATAGAACGCAGGATTAGAGAGATGTCCGAAATCCTGGATATGGATGAATTTTTGGATAAAAAGATAGAATTTCTTTCCAGTGGTATGAAACAAAAGGTTTCCATTGCTCGTTCAATTATTCACAATCCACCGGTTATGATATTTGATGAACCTACTTCGGGACTGGATATACTAACTTCCAGAAATATAGTTTCATTCATCCGGGACTGTAGAAATGATGGTAAATGTGTTCTTTTTTCCACTCATATAATGCGAGAAGCTGAAAGATTGGCAGATAGAATTATTATGATTCATAAAGGGAAAGTATTAAAACAGGGCTCATTAGCAGAAATGAGGGAAGAGACCAATCTTTCTGACCTGGATGATATCTTTATCTATTATATCAATCAAGCAAATGGAGAATTGAAGGTAGCTGCGAATGAATTTTAAGAAAGCGATTATAATATACAAAAAAGAAATGCTGGAACTGTTTAGAGATAAACGTACTCTGTTTACTACCATAATTTTACCGGTAATTCTCTATCCCTTACTTTTTGTTGGTTTCAGTGCGATTATGAGTCGTCAGGTTGATGTTCTGGAAAAAAGAGGTGCCACAATAGCTTTTCAGGATAGCTTATCTATCCGGACTCCTGAAACTTTAGCTATCCGAGATTCTATCTATGAAGACTTGAATAAGATAGAACATTTTAAAATTATCCCTGCTCCTTCTGTGGTGGATAAGCTCTATCAAGAAGGAGAACTTGATGCAATTGTAACTCTAAAAGATTCTTTAAATGCAACTCAAAAACCAGTTTTAAAAGTATTCATTCGCTATGATGGTTCTGGAGAAAAGGGGATGATGGTCTATCAAAAACTGGAAAGTAGATTACTGGAAACCTCACAAAAGATTACAACTCAAAGATTAGAAGTTTTGCATATAGACCCGCAGACCATAAAACCTCTGGAAATTAGACCAATAGATACATCCACGGCAGAAAGGAAAATGGGAAGCGTTCTGGGAGCTATGCTTCCTTACTTAATGATACTTCTTCTTATTACTGGAGCTTCAGTAGTGGCAGCAGATCTTGTTGCAGGAGAAAAAGAACGACAAACCCTGGAGACTTTATTAGTCTCTTCAGCTACTCGTAGTGAAATAGTTCTGGGTAAATATCTCACTATAGTTACTATGGGAATGGTTAATGTAGTTATCAATCTGATTAGTATCAGTCTTTCCATCCAGTATATGCTTTCTCAAATAGGATTGAATCTGGATGGTATTCAAATGCCAATCAATTCATTTCTGATTTTACTTCTGGCAATGATACCTCTGGCAACCCTTTTTGCTGCTATTCTCCTCTCTATTTCCACCTTTTCTCGCAATATGAAAGAAGCCAGAACCTATGAGCAACCCATAATGATAATATCAATGCTTCTGGGAATGGTTAGTTTCCTCCCTACGATAGAAATAAACAATGTCCTGGCTCTAGTTCCCATAATAAACATTGCTTTACTTTTCAAAGCTGTCTTGATTGGAAATTATCAGCTCTCACACTTGCTTTTAACTATTGGTTCAACTCTTGTTCTGGATGTGATTGCTATCTGGATTACGATCAAATTATTCAACACTGAATCAGTTCTCTTTCGCACTCAGGAAGAAGGTGGTAAAATTAAGATAAAGAATAAACGCACCTTTTTCTCGCCATTTTATGGAATAGTTTATTTTTGTCTTGCTCTTGCTGCTCTCTATTATCTAGGAGGAAAATGGCAAGCAGCAAATCTGGTTAATGGATTAATTCAATCCGAACTGATTATTATTCTATTTCCAGTTTTGTTAGTGCTTAGACTGGGAAAATACAAACCTGCTGAAATATTGAGACTTAAAGCACCTAAAGCTAAGGAACTGGCAATCATTCCCTTTATTGCTATTTCCGCTTCAATGATAGTAAGCATTATCGCTCAAGTCATAAACTATTTCTTTCCTTTTCCCCAAGAATACATAGAAGCAATGTCCCGTATCTTTACTCAGGGTATTTCATTCTGGGAATTGTTTATAGTAATAGCACTGATTCCCGGAATATGTGAAGAGATTCTCTTTCGTGGATTTTTGATGCGTTTTTTTGAAAAAAAGAGTTTCTGGTATCCGATATTTACTACAGCTATTCTTTTTGCTATATTCCATTTAGACCCCTTCCGCTTTCTACCTGTACTTCTTTTAGGAATCCTTCTGGGATACATAGCTATGAAGACCGGTTCTATTGTAAATAGTATGTTCTTTCATATAATAAATAATAGCCTGGCGATTGTAATTACTACCTTCGGTGAACAGAATTGGATGAAGGTTTTTATTCAGGATGGTGAAAATTTAAAATATTGGTTGCTTTTACCTGCCATCTTGATATTTATTTTATCAATGAAAGCATTTAATAAGATAACCGTCTCAAAGGAGGTTCAATTATGAGTAATATTGTAGGGTATATTGGACAAAGAAATGCTTTGCCCATAGTTATTGAAGCCTTAAAACGTCTGGAATATCGTGGCTGTGATAGTGCTGGTTGTGCCATCATTCATAATAATAAACTTCAAATTTACAAACAAAGAGGAAAGATTATAGATTTGGAAAGGGCATTACCAGAACCCAATCAATGTTCCGGGAATGTGGCTATAGCACACACCAGATGGGCAACTCATGGAGAACCCAGTGAAGTAAATGCCCATCCTCAGATAGATTGTCACGGTAAAATAGCTATTGTCCATAATGGAATTATTGAAAATTATAAGCCCTTGAAAAAGCAATTGATAGAACTAGGGCACATATTTGTAAGCGATACGGATACAGAAGTTATAGCCCATTTAATTGAGCAATATCGTAAGTCTGAACCTACTCTGGAAGATGCTGTTAGAGTTGCTTTATCAAAAGTGGAAGGCACTTATGGTCTGGTTATTTTATGTGAAGATGAACCAGATAAAGTATTAGCAATCAGAAAAGGCTCACCTCTTATCGTTGGCATAGGAGAAAACGAACATTTCATAGCCAGCGATGTTTCTGCTATAGTAATTCACACTAAAAGGGTTTTTTATCTTCAAGATGATGAGTTATGCGTTCTTCAAGCCAATCATTTTGAAATAACAAATGGTTTGAGAGAAAAAGTTGAACCACAATTCTCTACCGTAGATTGGGATATTTCAGCTATTGACAAAGGACCATATAAACATTTTATGCTTAAGGAAATCTTTGAACAACCAACAACAGTAGAAAATGCTTTCCGTGGAAGAATTAATGAAGCAAGAGGCAATGCCAGATTAGGTGGATTAAAGCTTACTCCCCAGGACATAGCTAAAATTGAGCAAATTCATTTAGTCGGTTGTGGAACTTCCTATCATGCTGCGTTAATTGGGAAGTATATGATAGAAGATTTAGCCAGAATTCCCGTTCAGGTGGAATATGCATCTGAATATCGCTATCGTAATCCTATTATACCAGAGAATACTTTGATATTCGTCATCAGTCAATCAGGAGAAACAGCAGATACTCTTGCGGCATTAAGAGAGGCACAATCTAAAGGAGCAAAGGTCTTTGGCATCACCAATGTGGTGGGTAGTTCTATAGCCAGAGAAAGCAATGGAGGTTCTTATATTCATGCAGGAAGTGAAATTGGAGTTGCCTCTACCAAAGCCTTTACTTCTCAGGTTACTATTCTATTTTTACTGGCAATTTTACTTGGAAGGCAAAGAAACCTTTCCTCTCTACAAGGAATGGAATATATTCGTGAATTACAAAACATCCCTGCTAAAATTGAAAGCATTCTGAAGCAAAGTGATTATATCCGTCAGATTGCAGAAAGTATTAAGGATGCACGCAATGCAATGTATCTCGGTAGAGGTATAAATTATCCTGTGGCTCTGGAAGGAGCTTTAAAACTTAAGGAAATATCTTATATTCACGCGGAAGGTTATGCTGCTGCCGAAATGAAACACGGACCTATCGCCCTGGTTGATGAAGAAATGCCCGTTATAGCTATAGCGACTAATGACCCCTTATACGATAAGATTCATAATAATCTGGAGGAAGTTCATTCTCGTAAAGCTCGCTTGATTGCTATAACCAATGAAAGAAATAATGAATTGGAACAAATAGCTGAAAGTGTTATATATCTTCCCTCAACTTTGCAGGATTTACAACCTCTGCTAACAGTGATACCTCTTCAATTATTAGCTTATTATGTAGCAGATTTAAAAGGATTGAATGTAGACCAGCCACGTAATCTGGCAAAAAGTGTGACTGTGGAATGAGGTTATAGTATTCCAGCCTCAATTAGGTCATGCATATGTAGCATTCCGACCAGATAGTTATTATTATCTACGATAGGCAGCATAGTAATCTTATGGTCTTCCATAAGTTTTAAGGCTTCTGCTGCCAGCTGCTCTGGATAACTATGCTTTGGATTTGCTGTCATACACTCCTTAACTTTATGTTGAAGTAATTTATTCTGTTTTTGTTGAATTTGCCGACGAAGGTCTCCATCAGTGATAATTCCAGTTAGATGCATATCTTTATCAACTACCGCTACACATCCAAGTTTTTTGGAGGTCATTTCCAGTATAGCATCACTCATCTCTGCTTCTTCTCCAATGAGAGGTAATTCCTCTCCCGTATGCATCAATTCCCCAACTTTGATAAGCAACTTTTTTCCGATATTTCCTCCAGGATGAAAACGAGCAAAATCCTCCAGCGAAAACCCTTTATCCTTCAAAAGTAGTATTGCTAAAGCATCTCCTAAGGCAAGCTCTGCTGTAGTGCTTGAAGTAGGTACCATCCCTAAAGCTTCATATTCAGGAGGGACACTGCAATCCAGCACTGCATCTGCGGTTTCAGCCAAAGGGGAATGTGGATTACCAGTAATGGCAATTAAGGGGATACCAATATATTTTATATAAGGAATAATGGAGAGTAATTCCTGAGTGTTGCCACTATTGGAAACAGCCATAACTACATCATCGGGTTGAAGCATTCCGAGGTCACCGTGCACTCCTTCTGCAGCATGTAAAAAGATAGAAGTAGTTCCTGTACTGGCAAGGGTAGCAGAAATTTTTCTGGCTATAATACCTGATTTTCCAATACCAGTCAATACTACTTTTCCCTTACAATTTCTGAGTAGATTAAAAGCTTTATCCACTTCTTCTGGATTGAGCTGTTCAGCCACTTTTCTGATAGCTTCTGCTTCGTGGTTTAATTCTTCGCGGATAAATTCAAGAGTAGACATCATCTATTAATTCCTGTAAACCTAGAGTAAGGTTAGAGTTCGTTTCTTAAATAACTTAGAGCTTCATCAAAGGTCATTGCACCTAAATCTCCCATTTGATGACGACGCAAAGTTAAGATATTTTTTTCTGCTTCTTTGGCTCCCACGATGCACATATAAGGAATCTTTTTTGTTTCTGCTTCGCGGATTTTATAACCTATCTTTTCATTTCGTGCATCCACTTCACAGCGTAGACCTTTATGAAGAAATTGTTCCTTTAGTTTATTTGCATATTCCAGTTGATTATCAGTAATAGGTAATATTATTAATTGGACAGGTGATAACCATAAAGGTAGATTTCCAGAGTGGTATTCCAGTAAAGTGGCAAAAAATCGTTCTATTGAGCCAAGAATAGCACGATGAATCATAAAGGGACGATGAGGAGCATTATCAGCTCCGATATAGGTCATATCAAAGCGGGTAGGTTCATTAAAATCGAACTGAATAGTAGTACATTGCCAGGCTCTACCTAAAGCGTCCTTTATTTTTATGTCTATTTTAGGACCGTAGAAAGCTCCACCACCTTCATCAATTTCGTATGCTAATCCCAGTTTATCCATAGATTGGCGTAAACTTTCCGTAGCAGTATCCCACTCCTCGGGATCTCCAACACAATCCTCAGGACGTGTACTTAAGTAAATTAAAAACTCTTTAAATCCGAAATGTTTAAGCATATCAAGAGCAAAGACGATTAGTTTTTCCACTTCTTCATTAAGCTGTTCAGGAGTGCAAATGATATGAGCATCATCCTGAGTGAAGCCACGAACTCTCATTAGACCATGCAAAACGCCAGACCGTTCATAACGATAGACGGTACCGAGTTCTGCCAGACGGATAGGAAGCTCTCTATAACTATGTAGATTCGTGTTATAAATAGCTATATGGAAAGGACAATTCATTGGTTTAATATAGTAATCCTGACCCTCAATATCCATTGCTGAATACATATTCTCTTTGTAAAAACCGAGATGTCCACTGGTTTCCCATAAACTGGATTTTCCGATATGAGGTGTATAAACAAACTTATAACCATTTAGCAGGTGTTGTTCCTTCCAGTAAGATTCAATAAGATGTCTAATCATAGCACCATTGGGATGCCAGAGAACTAAGCCAGGTCCAACTTCTTCATTTATAGAAAAAAGGTCCAGGTCCTTTCCTAATTTACGGTGGTCCCTAAGTGCAGCTTGTTTTAGGAATTCCAGATAATCATCCAGTTCTTTTGCAGTTGGAAAGCTAATACCATAGATTCGCTGAAGCATCTTATTTTTTTCATCTCCATGCCAGTAAGCTCCGGAAGATTTAAGAAGTTTTACGAACTTTATTTTTCCAGTATGAGGTAGATGAGGACCTCTACACAAGTCAATAAAATCACCCTGCCTATATACACTAATTGTATCAGTGTCGGGTATATTTTCCAGGATTTCTAATTTATAGCTTTCACCTGCTTCACTGAATATTTTTTTAGCTTCTTCTTTGCTTAATTCCTGCCTTGTATAAGGAAGATTTTCTTTACTCAGCATAACCATTCTTTCTTCAATCTGTTGAAGCTCTTCATCCGTGAAAGGCTCATCCTTATCAAAATCATAATAAAATCCCTGTTCTATGGCTGGTCCTATAGCCACCTTGACTTGAGGAAATAGCTGTTTAACAGCCTGAGCCATTAAATGAGCTGTGCTATGCCAGTAAACTTCTTTTCCCTCTTTTGTTTTAAAGGTATGGATGATTAACCGTGCATTATGGTCAATCAGGTAATCCAGATCTACGAGTTTTCCATCTACTTCTGCACAAATTGCTTCTTCCGCTAAACGGGGACTTATATCTTCCGCTACCTGTATCGCAGTTACAGGATGGTCATATATTTTTTTTGAACCGTCAGGTAAAGTGATTATTATCTGCATTCCAACTCCAGATTATTACATTATTTTAGCCATTAATCATAAAGAAATGTTTTTGTCAAGTATCGGCTTTGTATCTTAGCAAGCGCAAGGAATTGAATATCACTAAAATAGTAACACCCACATCTCCTAAAACTGCTTCCCAGAGTCCAGCTATTCCAAAAACTCCTAAAAGCATAATTAATGTTTTGATACCTAAGGCAAGAACTATATTTTGCGTGACCATATTTCCTGTTTGGCGTGATAAAATAAATGCTTCTACTAATTGCTGAGGTCGGTCATTTAATAAGACAATATCAGCACTTTCAATAGATGCTTGATTACCAATACCACCCATAGCAATTCCTACATCTGCTCGAGCAAGTGCAGGAGCATCGTTCAGTCCGTCACCTACAAAAGCAGTTTTTCCTTCATTAGTATTAATTATATCTTCCAGTTTAGCCAATTTCTCTTCTGGAAGTAGTTCAGCATAAAATTCATCAATTCCGAGATACTGAGCTACTTTTTCAGCCTTAGGAATTCTATCTCCCGAAAGCATTATTGTTTTCTTTATACCCTGCTTTTTCAGCCGTCCTATTGCCTCTTTCATACCTGGTTTAACTTCATCGGAAAAAGTTATACAACCAAGATAGAACCCATTTTTGGCGAGGTGCACTACACTTTGATGGGGTGGATGAATCAAATCCAGAAATCCCATATTAGTTAAGAATTCTTCCGAACCTGCAACCAATCTATCTTTTCCATAAACAAGCAATATCCCTTTACCAGGAAATTCAGAATAAGCTTTAACCTGCTGACTATCAAATTTACCCTGATAGGCTTTTTTTACTGCCCGAGAAAAGGGATGAGATGAATTATATTCACAAAGCCAGAGAACCTCTAATAAAACTTCTGGATCAAAATCGCCATTTACATATATTTTTTCAATTTGCATTTCACCGGTGGTTAGTGTTCCTGTCTTGTCAAAAACTAAGGTTCGTACCTGTCTTAATATATCCAGATAATTGCTTCCTTTAATTATTATTCCTTTTTTTGCAGCAATACCAATACCAATGAAGAAAGTTAGAGGAACAGAAATAACCAGAGCACAGGGACAGGAAACAATTAGAAATACCAGTGAACGTTTAAACCATATAGCTGCTTCAGCGCCTAATAAAGTTGGAATAAGAAAGACTAACAATGCTGCACCTACAACGGCAGGAGTGTAAATTCTGGCAAAGCGGGTAATGAATTTTTCTTGATGTGATTTGGCTGCCCCAGCATTCTCTATTATTTTCAGGATACGACTTATAGTGCTTTCAGAAGCAACACTCTTTACCTGAAGCTCCAGCATCCCAGAATTATTTAAAAAACCAGCATAAATCTCAGTTCCTTCTCCCACATAAAGAGGCTCACTTTCTCCAGTTAAAGAAGAGGTATCCACTGTGCTGTCACCTTTTATGATTGTGCCATCAAGGGGGATTCTTTCACCGGGATATACGATAATAACATCTCCTGCAGATATAGCAGATAAAGGCTTATCCTGAACATCATCTTCCGTTTTTAAATGAGCAATTTCCGTCTTTATATTAAGTTTATTTTTTATCATTTGGCGAGAATGTTCCAGGGCTTTATCTTCCAACCATTCACCAAACTCATAAAAAATCATCACTGCACCAGCCTCAAGATATTCACCTAAAATAAGAGCTCCAATAGTGGCTAAACTCATCAAAAAATGTTCAGTAAAAACCTTTTTCTGGGCAAGGGATTTTATCGCTTGCGCTAATACTCTATGTCCTACTAAAAACCATCCCAGTATTCCCATCCAGGGTTGAAAAGTATAAGGAAGAAATTCTCCAGCTATGAGCAATCCTGCACCTATCCCTAAAAATACCCAGAATAAAGAGGATAGTTTACTGCTCATACTAACCGGATGAAGAATGAAGACTACTCCAGGATCAATGTTAGAAGCAACTTGATAAAGGCGCGATAAAGGGTCATCAACTACCTGGTGATACTTTATGGAAAGCCTTTTATGCTCATAATCAAGATTAGCACTTTCTACTTCTGGTAATTTCTCTATTCCAGCTTCAATTCTACTACCACATTCTGCACAATGCAAATTCTCTATATCGTATTCTTTTATAGTCATTTTACTAAACCTTCATTAATATGTTCCAATGCTATACCAAAAATTTCTTGAACATGATTGTCATCCAGAGAATAATAAGAAGTTGTCCCTTCTTTACGACATTTTACCAGACGATGAAGCCTCAAAGTCTGAAGTTGATGAGAAACTGCAGATTGTTGCATCCTTACTAAATTTGATAGGTCTGCTACGCAAAATTCATTGCAAGAAAGAAAATACAATATTTTCAATCTGGTGCTATCTCCAAAAACCTTGAAGAATTCACAAAGCTGGTCTATAATAGTCTCTTCTGGAAGACCGTCTATAATTTCAGTCAATTTTGCCTTAGGTATATTCTTACACTTACATTTAGCTAACATTATATCCTCTATTTAATGAATATATGTTCATTAATTCAGAGATGACTAAAAAGTCAACTTTTTTGTTTAACCTCTCTAACTATCTTACAAACTCATTGTTTCTTCATTTTTATATAGTATTCCCTGGTTCACATCCTTATATTTTTCACTAATTTTAAATAAGTATGTTTCAAACAGTTTAAAATGAAAAGCAAGTATCATATCTGATTAATACAGAAACACTTGAATAAGTATAAGAATCTCTTATTGATAGAGCACCATAATTATTTTTTGCAGTATATGAAAAATATAGAGTATTAAGTTATAGAATATCACTCCTGCAAGGAGGAAACAATGAATAAGAAGTGGCTTTTAGTCATATGTATGTTCCTAAGCATAGTTCTGCTATGTGCAGATGATATGTTTGGAGCTTTCCAAATCAAAACTAAGCCTTCAGATGCAGATATCTCTCTTTATGATATTGACCTTTATCTTTGTAAAACTCCCAGTCCTGTATATCCAGTTATGATGGATGAATATATGGTTCTTCAGGAAGGAATACCGGGAAGAAAGATAAATATCATTATTACTAAAGAGGGATATATTCCTTTAAAGAAGACTATTTTTGTTCCTTTCCTCTATACAAAGGAGAAAGATGCTCTAAAACATCCAACTGTCTTTACTTTCCAATTAAAACATGATTATGACAGGTGTTATACTTCTATCTGCATACACTATTCTCTATTATGTTATCGTCCTATTCCCCTGGCTTTTTATTACTATCCTGGAATCTTCTGGTATCCACCTCCTCCAGGAGGATATTTACATCATCCACATCATCATCCAGACAATCACCATCACGGAAACTGTCCTCCTCATCCCGGACATAATCCACCACCTCCTCCTCATCCCGGACATAATCCTCCCACACCTCCCGGGGGTGGTTATAGTGGTAATGGAACTGGAGGACATAATGAACCTCCTGCAGGACAGGGATATGGATATAGTAATGCTGGATACACTCCTGCACCACCTTCAGGGAAAGAAACTGGTAATAAACCTGATAGCTTAGAGAAGACAACTAAAGTTAAATCAGTTCCTAAGACAGTTACAACCACAAAGAAAGAGAAAGAACAGGATAAGGATAAAAAGATTTTAGATAACTCAACAACTGAGATTTATCATAAAGTTCAGACCTTTCAAAGAAGTTACAGGAAATAAATTTAAAGTATGATAGGTATAAATGATGTTCACCAGTTAAAGATGATTGGGCATTCTGCAATCGTTAAGAAAATAATCATATCGGCTTGCATATATGTTGCCTGACTAAGATTGAGAAAAGGAAAATGATTTGATATAAGATAAGAAATATGGTATAGATAATGCTAAAATTGATAAGAAACTGTGAAGATAAATTTTTCAATGAAGGTTATCTATTTCAAATTAAGGGGAAAAAATAAAAAAACTTCTAATCATTGGTATTCTGTTAATAGCAATGATGATTTGCCTTTTTGCTCAGCAGGAATTTTATAATATCAATACCGTTAACGCTTTCTTACTAAATATCATATAAATAGGAGTAGTGAAAGCAATGTAGTTGCTATTTGGAGAGTAAATAGCAACTACATTTATTGCAATACACCAAGATTTATTTAGTTATGAGAAGAATTTTTGTTACAGCGGTATATGTTTTTCCCTGATAACTAAAGATTATTTCATCTTGTGAAGATATTTTTTCTCTATCTAAAAATTTATCTATATTAGAAAAAACAAGCTCAAAATCTCTTTTTAACTCCCAACTTTTATCTGGGTTATCTTTATCCAACAATATAACATAAAATCTATTATCAGCTCCGAATCTTTGAATTCCTTGATTCTCATATAGCCATTTAGCCAACTGATAAGGATATTTTAATGCGATTTCTATATCATAATCTTTGGGTAAATAACTAATTTTTAAATCAAAAGGTTGACCATCAAAAAATATATCTATACCTTTTATATTTTTAAGAGTTGGAATAACTTTAGGATGTTTACTAATATGTTCCTCAATTAAAACAGTAGTCCAATGATTAAACCAAGTGCATATAACATAATTAGTTATTTCACTATGCAATTTAGATTTTACTATATTTATTAATTCATCATAATGCATATATTTTCGAACATATTGAGCTTGTATTTTTTGATCTAACTGTCCTTGCACTATTCCCCAAGAAAAAGTTTTAACTTTAGATAATTCCAGTTTTAAATCATTATCAGATATTTGGTTTTCTCTATTTTTAATAATTTCATCATATTTAGATTTTATAAAATTATCGATCAAAGCAATATCTATAGAAGAACTAATAGAAATAATATCTTCAATAATTTTGGTCCGAGTTTTATTTTTTACAAAAATTTCTAAAGATTGAGCTAATAATTTTAGATTATTACTATCAATGCTATTAAGTTTTAAGTTTAAAACTTCTTTTTTACTCAATAAAGGCATTTTTATTTACCTCATTTTTTTTGAAAAGCATTATATATTCATGCTTAAAGATATAAAATCCACCAACTAAAGCTCTATATCTCCAGAGTTCTTTTTGATTTCTTTTTGCTCTTGTTTCTTCAAAATTTTTAACAATAATGCTTTTTAAAATATAGGGTCTTTTTAAAATTTCATTCATACAATAAAATCCTAAGGGGATCCATTCACCTTTTGAATACTTATCTCCTATTACAAGGGCTAAATACCTACCTTTTTCAAGAAATGGAGTCATATTATCAACGACTTCTCCAAATTTTTTCAAAAAAGATTCTGTATTTTCTGAGTTAGAAAGATCATTTGAATCATTAGAAAATTGAATGATATCGTGATAAGGAGGATGCATAATAAGCAATTGAACTTGGTTGATATTATACTTATTTAAAATAGGTTTTAAATCAATTTTTCTACTATCTCCTATTAAAATTTCGCTTATTACATTAAATTTATTAGGTTCAGCATCTATATATTTTTTTGCTTCATCTACTACTTTTGGATTTAATTCTATTCCTATGCCATTTCTGCCCAATCTTTTACTTTCAATTAGAGTAGTACCGCTTCCTAAAAAACAATCTAATACCCAGTCATTTCTTTTGGTGTACCTCATCATCATTTGATAAGGAATTTGAGGAATGAAATTGCCCCAGTACCATCCTAAATGAGATCCTGAGGCATCCCTTTTATCAAAAATCCATAAACTATCCGTCAGTACATCATTATATTCTTTCCATTTTAATAAATTAATATCGTTAATTTTGTTTGTTTTTACCTTATCAATACTGTTTTTTAATCTTTTTATATAATATTTTGCTCTTTCTAAAGTCTGTGATTTTAGTATTTGATCTAACTCATCTATTATTATATCTGTTCGTAAAGAAATAGTATCACCATTCATATTAATATTAATCAATCCGATAAAGTCATTACTATAATTATTTATTATTGCTTTTAGGGATATAATTTGATTTTTAATTGTGTCTAATTTTTCAGAATTCTCTAACTTTTCTAGCTCTTCCAAAAATTTGGTTTTATTCAATATTATTATTTTATAAGAAGTTGTAAAATTTTCGTCTATAGGTAATGTAATTTGATTTGAGTTATTAGCTTTCATATAATTTTCCTTTTTTAGGTATGAGAATTTAATCATAATATTCAAAAACTGTATTTACTTTATAAATTGATATATTGAATTGTCAAGCATAAAAATAACTTTATTACCACTATCTTATTAAATATCACATAATTAACATTATAAAATGAGTTGATATCAATCCATTTTGATATCAACTCAACTGATTCATCATTATAAACTTAACTATCCAATAATAGCTTTCACATCATCATCTGGATTAGTTATAGGTTGTAAACCGAAGGTATCTATAATGACTTTTGCTACATTAGGTGATAGAAATGCTGGAAGAGTTGGTCCCAAACGGATATTTTTGAATCCGAGAGAAAGCAGAGCTAGAAGCACAGCTATTGCTTTCTGTTCATACCAGGCAATATCAAAAGCGATAGGTAATTGATTTATATCTTCCAGCCCAAAAGCTTCTTTCAATTTTAAAGCAATAACAGCAAGAGAATAGGAATCATTGCATTGTCCTGCATCAAGAACTCTTGGAATACCTTCTATCTCTCCTAAATTGAGCTTTATATAACGATATTTGGCACATCCAGCAGTAAGTATTACAGCATCAGAAGGAAGTTTCTTTGCTACTTCAGTATAATATTGACGACTTGGCATTCTTCCATCACATCCTGCCATAACTACAAACCTTTTAATGGCTCCCGATTTAACAGCTTCAATAATTTTATCTGCCATAGAAAGCACCGTCCTATAATTAAAACCACCTACAATGGTTCCATTTTCTAATTCTATAGGAGGTGTGCATTTTTTAGCTTGAGCAATGATTGCACTGAAATCTTTAGCTTTACCTGGTTCTCTATCTGGAATATGAGTCGCTCCCGGATAAGCTGTCATACCGGTAGTATAAAGACGGTTTAAATAGGTGTTCTCTTTCCTTAAAGGAACCAGACAATTTGTAGTCATAAGAATAGGTCCATTGAACTTTTCAAATTCATCCAGCTGATGCCACCATGAAGAGCCATAATTTCCATATAAATGACTGTATTTTTTTAAAGCAGGATAATAGTTTGCGGGAAGCATTTCACCATGAGTGTAAATATCAATTCCAGCTCCTTCACTTTGTTCAAGAAGTTTTGCCAAATCTTTCAAATCATGTCCGCTAACCAGAATTCCTGGACGATTTCCTACTCCAAGATTAACTTTTGTAGGTTCAGGCACACCATAAGTTTCAGTATTTGCTCTATCTAAAAGTTCCATCACTTTAACGGCATATTCACCTGTTTTAATGACCAGATTCGTTAACTGTTCAGGGCTTAAAGTATCATCAAGAGTAGCAGCTAATGCTTTAAAGATGAATTGATTGAGGTCATCATCATAATAGCCAAGTACTGCACTATGATCACCATAGGCAGAAATTCCCTTTAGACCATAGATAATCGTTTCTCGCAGAGAACGAATATCCTCATTTTCTGAGGAAAGAACGCCAACTTGAGCTCCGAAGGACTCATATTCGTCTAAAGAAATATGAAAGAGAACGGCTTCCGGATATTTGAGATTTTTATCTTTTGATATTACCTCCAGTTCTGCTTTTCTTTTATCTCTTAACTCAATAAGGTTTGTAATAGAAAGTTTGATTTGCTCTTCATCCCAGTTGGTATTGGTAATAGTACGGAATAACCCTTGCATAATAGTGATAGCATCTTCCCGATGATAGACATTATGCTCTAATAACTTTGCTGAAACAAAAGCCAGACCTTTCATTGCATAAATAGAAAGATCCATTAAATGACAAAGTTCGGGAGATTTTCCGCAAACTCCACGAACGGTACATCCTTGATTTCGTGATGTTTCCTGACATTGAAAACAGAACATACTCATATAATAACTCCTTTATTTTATTTATGGTTTTGGCATTTTAATAACCAGTAATCTGGCAGGTTTATCACTATTATTGATTATACCATGAGGGATGTTTTTTGGACTATCAATAATAGTATCAGGTGCAAAACTTTGCTCTTCATTTCCAATAATAAGTGTTGGATTACCTTCCAGAATATAGAAAGCTACATTAACAGTTGTAGTATGAACCGGTAATTCTGCTCCTGGTTCCAGATACATATGAACAATCTCTCCTTCAGCTTGGGAATATATCTTTGTTCCCTTGACTCCTTCCTTGTCTCTTACAGGTGGTAAGTTTTTCCAGAATCGGCTTTCCATAATTTCCTCCTTTATGTTTTCTTGTCTGCAATAAGATTTTTTATGGTTTGAAAAAGGCTATCGCCTTCTTTGATTAAATCAAATTCTTTACCACTAAGATTCCATTGAGTGATAAGAAATCGCATAGAACCAATAATGATAGTGAAAATCTGAGTTGAATTAAGTTCTGATGGGATTAAGCTTTCATTTTGAGCTTCTTTTATAAAATTTAATAGAATCTCTCTATGATTCAAGGATATCTTTTGAAATTGTTTAAAAAAGACCGGGTCATGATAAAACATCTCATCAGAAAACATAACTTGAGCCAAATCCGGATTTGAAGAGAATAGTTCATAGCGATTCATAATAAAAAAATGCACTTTCTCCAGAGGATTGAGATTACTTTTCTGAAGTTCTTGTAAGACATTATGAGAAATATTTTCAAAGTAGTGCATAATGCTTAAGAGCAAATCTTCTTTATTAACGAAGTGACGGTATAAAGCAGCTTCAGAGAGATGCAATTCTGAAGCGAGTTTTTTGGTGGTAAGATTTTTATAACCTTCTCGTGCAATAATAGAGATAGCTGCTAAAATTATATCTTCCTGTCTTTCAGTCATTAATAATAAACTCCAGGGTGTAAGTAAGTATTTACTAACCTGGATATACAGCCGGGAATTTTTGGCAAGAAAAAACCGCAGCATTCTTATCTCGCTGCGGTTAGTGTATTGTGCTATGAAACGACGATTAATTCACTGCAATAACCTTGAAGAAAGCTTTATCCTCAGATGCTATAGTTTGATATTGAGTGGAATATACCGTATCAATATAGTTATAATCTCCATAAGGTTGAGAGGACTTATAGATTTTATAGCTAGTTGCATTGGGTATAGCTTCCCAGGATAGTATCACTTGATTTGTTGCATTGTTCACAGTTATAGTAACAACTGGAGTTTGCAGCAAGGATTTAACTTCTACATTATTAATCATAAAATCATTATCAGCATTAGATTCAGTTGATCCAGCAAAGAAAGCAATGCGTTTTCTTCCACTATGACCTGCTAAAGGAATACTGATATGAGTACCACTTTCTGGAATATCATTAAGAATAAAGGGAGAAGAACTATTATTCCATTCTCTTAATATATTAGCTGTTGACCAGGAAAAGCCATCTCCGATAAGAATGGCAAACCTATCATCTGTTCCTGTTGTATCATGAGGAGTTCCCGTTGGAGGTTGATTATACTTTAAAAGAGCAGCATCAAAGCTTAAACACTGATCATCACTGATATTTAATAAAGGTGAAATAAGCCAGCCACTCATAGGACCCCAGATATTTATTTTGGCAGCCTTGTCGGTAGAAGCGATATTTAACCAATCATCTTGTTGCCATTGACTTGAACCATCAGCTCCTAAAACAATAGGATCTACTAATCCACCAGAATGGTCAGTCCAACCTGAAGGTTTGAATGTCCCATCAAAAGTTTCTAACCAGGGGAAAGTATAAATAGTTGGATCCGCCATAGTAGTAAAACTCCAGACAGGACAATCAATAGCATAGCCAAAATCATTATGAGGAACTACTCTCCAGTAATAGGTAGTCCCATAATCCAGATAAGTTGTAGGAGTATAAGATTCTTCATAAACAATAAGTCCATTAATCAGATTGGAAGGAGGATTATTTGTTCCTAACCAGAGACGATAATGATCGGGATTACCACCCATATTATTCCAACGCAAAGAAATATTCACATTATGTCCGTCACTTCCATCAGCAGGAAATACACATTGTGCAGCAGGAGGAACATCAGTAACTGGAGTTTGAATCCAGATATTCGGATGATAAGAAGCTCTTTGTCCATTACTTGTTGGAAAAGAAGAATTTTGGTGTTTATAAACAGAACTATTACTTAAACTTGTATAGTAAAAGCTAGGCGGACCAGCTATCCTGCTCCCATCATGATTTTCCCATAAAATTTCAAAACCAAAACTGGAATTATAATTGAACGGAGTTGTAAATTGGATATGAACCCAGCCTGGACCATTAAAGGTAATAGAACCATTATAGACATTAGTATAATTAGAATTATCAGGATAACCTACAGCGGCAGAAGCATAACTTGTATCATAAAAATGAGTAAGATATATCTGCTGATTGTCCATAGTATAACTAGATATAGTATTGCTGACTTTAAGAGCTATTCCAGTGATTTGTACAATACCGCTTATCCCAGCATTATTAGTTTCTGTAGCTGTATAGAAAAATTTACTCCATCCATAATCATTATAGCCATAAACAGGAACTTTATTTTGAGTGCTTGTTCCTGTACCGATAAAATAATCTCCAGCATTTAATACAGTACAAATTACCAGTAGAGATAGAACTAATATGTTTTTTTTCATTTTTAACCTCTCAAGGGTTTATTATTTAATCAGCATAATCTTATGCTGCTTAATTTGATTGCCATCATCCAGACAAACTATATACATAGCACTGGAAACGATTGTACCATTATCATCTTTACCATCCCAGACATAATTATGTAATCCAGCAGAAAGATTATCATTTAGTAAGGTTTTAATTTTTTGTCCGCGGACATTATAGATATCCAGCTTCACTTTAGCATTTTTTGCCAGAGTAAAAGAGATTGTAGTAGATGGATTGAAGGGATTGGGATAATTTCCATTTATTTTTGTTTCTAAAATGGGGGTAATATAATCTTCATTCGCATCGGGACTTATTCCGAACCAGTTCATCAAATCGGACATCAATTCTTGTCTTTGAGTTTCCTGATATACTTGTGAAAAGTCAAAACTGAAATAGAAAGCCTTGTAAATAGGTAAGATAACTGTGGTAGCACAAACACCATGATAAAGATAAGCTTGTCCATCTATCGGACCATCCTCAAAAAGAAATACACTCTGTGCTCCTATTTCGGGATATTGAACTTCTGAGGCATACCAGTCTGGACAGCTATCATAACGAAAGATACAATCAGGACTATCAGCATAGACCTGATACTCATTTCCCACTGTTCCTATAGGGGAATTAGTATAGCATAGAATACTTCCGTATTGATGGGAATAAACTTCAGGTCCAGCTAAGCCATTAGTTCCGCCTCCTGAACCAGTTGGAACATAATAGGAACGGAAATAAGCACTAAAAAGCTTTTTAATTAGACTAGTATTGGGATTAGCATGAGTGCTAGCAGCAAAGCCGTCTGAAGCAAAAAATACATTTTTAGGTGAAGTGGTTGTCCCACTATCCATATATTGCATTAAGGCTAAACTTAAGGTATCAGATAAAGCAGTATGAGTTCCCACACTGGCATAACAGAGAATAGCATTATATTGAAGAGGAAAACGGAAACTATCATACTCTTCCCAATTATAGATGTCATAAGATATGTTGAGATTATCTAAAAGATTGGTATAGACAGGAAGTTCAATATTTTGATAGTCTTGATGACCGGAATAGGCAATCAGAACTTCTGTATCAGCAGTTGGCAATATTTTAAAACTGTAGAAAGTCACTGGAGCATCTTCAGGTAAATATCCGGTATTTCCTGCAGCATCCGTACTAGTGAAGTAATATTTCAATTCCACACTTTGAGGTAATTGCGGAAGCTGGAAATAATACATCGTTCCAGATTGACTAGTATATCCCATACTCTGCCATCCTTCTCCTATATCATAATGTAAAGCAAGAGAGGTTATGGGGGAAAGGTCTATAGCATTAACTTTTAATAGTGGACTGTTATTAAAGGTATTTCCTGCTTCGGTATAAGTCAAATGTGGAGGTTGATTATCTTCACCTGTGAAAAATTTTATAGCAAGATTATTATGTAAAAGATTCCCAGGAGGTTCCACACCTTGATATTGATTATTTACCACAATCTCTCTTAAATAGCATAGACCTATAGTTGCATCTTGATTCTGAATAGCTACTGTGGCACTTTGACCATTCTGATGAGGAACATTAGAACCACTTTGTCCAGTATAAGTGGTATGATATTGCATCAGAATATCACCGTTTTCATAGAATATAACTTCAAACTTTAATTGAGGAGTTCCTCCTGTTCCTGCTACAAAACGAAGATTATTCCATTGTACTACTGTATAACGGTCGGGAGCTTCTCCAAAGGTCTGAAAATAGATATCACTTGTTCCCGGCTCAGCAAATAAATCATCCCAATAAACTGCAATTAAAGTGGGCATTGCAGCATAACCAGGGATAGGATACACATAATTAAACATATTGCCATCACTATCCCATCCTGTATCAGGATAAGGTTTTTGCCAATTACTTTCGGAAAGTAATATCTCTCCATTAATATCTACATATATATGGTCATACTGTTGACCATAAAACGGGAAAGGAAATCCCATTGGAATGGATTCACTAAAATTATCATCTCCTGCCCAGCTGGGAACCTGGTACATTATTGTTGATGTTCCCGTGTTACTTATATCTATCCAGTTAAATTCTGGTCCTGCTTCATCATCACTATCAATAAATCTATAACCAAAAGTATCTGGACCTCCTTGAGTGATTCTATTCACTACAGTAAAGGCTTTTTCCAGAGTATCATTGGTAGGATTTCCATCTTCTGAAATTAAAGTAAAGTTAGCATTGTAAGTTCCTTCTTCTATAATAGTGCAAGAGGTTGATAGGACAACGATAGCACTATTACCAGGTTCTAATTCAAGAGGATGAAACTCATCATTACTATATATAGAAATTCCTGAACTATTCAAAATATGACAGGAAATAGAAAGCATCCCTGAATAGGTAGCAGTGCCTGTATTTTGAACTTTTAAGGACGGTATAAAAGAATGATTTAGATATTCAAAATCACGAGGTGAGGTTATCTCTGTGATACCAAGATCCAGGGTCGGAACAGGAAGAACTTCTACCAGCACTGTATCAGAAGCAGAAAGACCAGATATATTATCAGTCATTGTGAAAGTAATGTTATCTGAACCTATAAAATCAGGAGAACTAAAAGTGACTATTCTCCCGTTAATCTGGACATTGATGTTAACATTCCCAGAAACACTTAAAGTGCAGGAATTGATATCGGTACAGGTTATAAAGGGAGTAAAATCAACTGTCAGAGTTTCACCTTGAATAAAACTGAAGTTTTCTGGTAGGTCAAGAGCAGGTTGAATAATTAGTGGTTGTCCTATCTGAATATCATCTATCAAGATACCATAATTTATACAATTCCACAAAAAACCAATATAAATTGCTTGGTTTGCCCAGTTAGAAAGGTTTAATGAAACTCTTTGATAGCCGGTCCCTATATTTTGTAAGTATAGAATTTGATTAGTGAAATTATTTAACGCTGTTCCAGTGGTTGAGACATAGACTTTGAGTTGTTCCGTACTAATCCAGGAACGAGTGTAAAATATAAGAGAATCACCATCCGCGATATTTAACTGAGGAGTTATCAACCAATCTGCATTCTGGTTAGGTAGATAATTATCACAAAAAGCCGCTCTGGTCCCTGAATGCGAATGAGTTGCATTATTAAGATTCCGCCAGACCATTCCATCTCCATCATCATAAATAGTCCAGCCCGCAGGCAGAGTAGTAATATTATCAAAGTTTTCATCTATGTGCCATTGACCCAGGCAGATGGTACATAAGCATAATAGGGCGATGATTAAAATAATGTTTTTTTGCATAATATTCCTCTTTTTATAAATAAGAAAGTTGTGGATTTTCTATCTGAATATACCATTCATTTTCCCCGGCTACATTACCACCAAGGGATATATTCTCTCCCCAATAGACAGTAAGTAAACCCTGACACTTATGTTTATAGGAAGAATCAATATTGGTTAAATGAACATTTTCATTGGTCCCTAAACATACTAAGGCAACTTTTGCTCCATCTTTTCCACCAGCCATAATGGCTTGTTTCAGAAGTTCCTCGTTAGATTCAGCTTTGAATTCTGCTATCTTGTTGTTTACAAAACGAATCCAGGGTCTTTCTACGATTTTACCAGAGATATAAGCCAAATCACCCGTTATTTCTCCATTTAAACTATCTGGCTCTGGAATGAGAAGAATCTCTCCTCCAGGTAAATTAATCGTTGGACTCTGGAATTCACTATAACCAAAAGAACCACATTCTGCCAGGATCTTTTGGATATTAAAAGTGAAGCCAGTAGTTGAATTGCTCACTCTTATAGTTTTGTGTCTGGACATATCGGCACAAAGATTATGAGTGCGTTGATACAGTTTTTTATAATCTATATCCAGAGCTTTCCAGAACTGTATTTCACTTTCTAGGGCTTTTTCTTCTAAAGTATGGGGAAGTAAACCAGGCATAATAGCGATTTTAATCTTATTCTGCGAGATGATTTTTCTGCTCTGAGCAAAATGCTTACTCCGTAATCTCTGCTTTTGAGAGTCATTAAGTTCTATATAACGAGCTTCACCATTAAGATTTAGATAGACATTATGTTTGGCTAAAAGACGATTAAATTGTTTATAATCCGCATCAAAAGCAGCTAAAGAATATTCTTCATATTTAGCTTTTAAGATCTCTGTTGGTTGATAAATCCAGGTGGTGAAAATGCTCCTTCTTCCTGCCTCTATTAATATTTTTTCTACTAAGGGTTGATTGTATCTTCCGCTTACAATTAACAAGGATTCCTGAGGTTTCATTTTAAGACTGTCATCAAGAAGCTTAGCTGCCACACTGTTAAGATTCATATGGTATTCTTGAGTCAAAATATTATCAATTATATCCCTTGTATTCAGAGAGTGGTCATTAATATTTTGACCAATAGCGAAATCTAATACAAAATTCTTTGCGGTGGCACGATAATAAACCTCTTTAACTCTATTCTGATTGGAGGGAACTATTTCAATCAAATTTTCTTCTAAAAGCTTATTGAGGTTATAGTGCACTTTTTGTTTACTTATGCCATAAATGTGCGCTAATTGTTGACAAGTAGCTGCTCCACGAATTAGCTCTCTTAAGATATTATATCTCAATTCGGAACCAAGTTCTCTAATTTGAGAGTGCTTATTTAATACTTCAATATCTTTTATCATATTTTCACCTTACAATTTCCCTAATAATAAAAGCTAGATATTTGTCAAGATATTTTTGACTAACTATAATAAATTCCAATTCTCTTTTCTACTAAACATAATGTGCTTATAATATCTAAACAAAGTTTCCTCTAACCTAAAAGAAGATTATATAGTCTTTGGTTAATGAAAAAGAGTGATTTGAAGTATAAAGAAGGAGAAAAGATGCAGTCTAGCTGATTTCGCAGATTTTTTATTATTTACCTCTCACAGATTGCACAGATAGCACAGATAAGAATTTTATGATAATAAGATGTTAATATTAGAAGAATTACCGCACGCAGATTACGCTGATTTCGCAGATTTTTTATTATTTACCTCTCACAGATTGCACAGATAGCACGGATAAAAATTTATAATAATAAGATGTTAAAATTAGAAGAATTACCCACGCAGATTACTCTGATTTCGCAGATTTTTTTATTATTTACCTCTCACAGATGGCACAGATAGCACAGATAAGAATTTTATGATACTAAGATGTTAAAATTAGAAGAATTACCCACGCAGATTACTCTGATTTCGCAGATTTTTTTATTATTTACCTCTCACAGATGGCACAGATAGCACAGATAAAAATTTTTGATAATAAGATGTTAAAATGGAAGAATTACTTCACGCAGATTACGCTGATTTCGCAGATTTCTTTATTTATGTTTAGAATATTAAGCATAATCTAAAATTCTGAATTTATCTAAGTATATTATTATTAAAACCAATTAGTAGGCTTAGACATTTCTTTTGCGATTTAAAGAGAGTTATAATTATAAGGTTTAATAATCATCCATCTGCGTTATCTGCGAAATCTGCGTGAAAAATTAAACTTATTTATAAAAATCAATCTGATCCTGTCCTATTTTTTACATTACTTTTAAGGTGTAAATTTCGGGGATAAGGTCAATGTTACCTTATATTGGATTAGGTTTTTAGGACAGCCCAATAAGGTGTGCTTGACATTGAGAAAACAATGAAAAAAAGTACAACCGTGGGAGGTTCAAATGAAGAGACGCAGCACTTACAGTGGCAAGTTCAAGAGCAAAGTTGCCATAGCGGCAATCGAAGGCAGAAAGACAATAGCGGAATTGGCATCAGAATTTTCGTTACATCCGAATCAAATCAGTCAGTGGAAGAACCAATTGTTAGCGAGATCTGAAGAGATTTTTTCCGACAAGCGAAGAAGAGACAAAGAAGATAACGCTCAGCTAATAGAGGAGTTATACAAACAAATTGGCCAGCTAAAAGTAGAATTAGACTGGCTGAAAAAAAAATCTGGTATCATCGGTAAGGGCTAAAGTGCAGCTCATTGAATCAGCGCAAGAGAGTATCAGTATTGTACGTCAATGTGAGTTACTGGGCATCTCTCAGTCTTCCTACTATTACAAACCGCGCATTAATGAGTTTGATTTAGAGCTAATGGCTAAGATTGATGAGATTTATACCAGAAATCCATTTTTCGGTTCCCGTCGGATAATGATTGAACTGAGGAAGTATAATCTGCCTGTTGGTAGAAGGAAAGTTCAAACTCTGATGGACAAAATGGGTATTTAAGCCATTTATCCCAGACCTAATCTCAGCAAACCTGATTTTGAGCACAGAGTATATCCTTATTTACTCAAAAATCTGAAGATAGAGCGACCGAATCAGGTTTGGTGTTCTGACATAACCTACATCAGGATGACAAATGGCTGGCTTTATCTGGTGGTGGTTATGGATTGGTTCAGCAGATATATTCTTTCCTGGGCATTATCCAATACTTTGGATACTGCATTTTGTGTAAGCGCACTGCAAGCAGCTTTGGAAATGGGAAAGCCTGAGATATTCAATACAGACCAGGGTTCCCAATTCACCAGCAACCTGTTTACATCGGAACTATTGAACCGTGACATTCGGGTAAGCATGGATGGACGAGGAAGAGCTTTTGATAATATTTTTATTGAGCGGTTCTGGAGAACAGTAAAGTATGAAGAAGTATATATCAAAGAATATCGGACAGTTATCGATGCCTATTCAGGATTGAAAGGATTCATCAAGTTCTACAATGACGAAAGATTGCATCAATCATTGGGTTATGAATTTCCTTATGAAGTCCACTATTAAATTTTTATTGACGAAAACAGGATTGGATTTCCAATGATTTTGGAAGAAAAAATTGAGGGGAAAAAAGTTTAGTCTTTGCCCTTTCTTCTTTCAAGAAATATGAGAAAATACACCTTAAAGAATACGGGATTTTGTCCTAACGAAGTAATCCACCTCAATCCATTTTTATAATTTTCTTGCAGATTTGTTTGTTACTAGGCATATTGATTTTACAGAAATAGATGCCTTTTGAAACATTTCTGCCAATTTCATCGTTGGCATCCCATTGGATATGTTGCGGTTCATCGGCTCTGGCAGCTTTATGGTAGGATCGCACTAATTGTCCTTTAACATTATATATGTTCAACACTATCTGTCCCGTTGAGTCTGGTGTGTATCCGATATTTAATTTTTCGCCAAAAGGATTAGGATATAAAGTTAGTTTGATATCCAGATTGGGATTTAGCTCATCTTCGTTTGATACGAATGGATTATCCGAGAAGTTGCCCATACCGTCATTGTAATATACCCTGAGCCACGCACCGGATTGATACCAAACTAAGACGAAATCAAGAAAGCCATTATGGTCAACATCAACGTAATCGAATCCAGAATAATCACTGTAAATATTGCAATTGGGCATACTAATAGGAAGGAAATAGAACAGGCTATAAGGATAATCAAAACCAATAGGATTATAAGGTGATACATAGGCGTAATTAACTATATCCAGATATTGATTGTTAGTCATATCCCTTAATAATATCCCATCTAAATCCCGGCCATCATAATAGGTGTTACAATGTGATAGATAGATGTAATTCCCAACATTTTCATATATACACACGGTTGAATATGTGCAGCCATCACAAATCGAAGCAAATATATCCAAGTCTCCATCAAGATCTATGTCCTCGGTTTCTATGGATCTGAAATATCCATTATTAGGAAAAATAAGAAATGGACTTACAAGATCAGGGTACTTATATACACGTAACCCTTCTGAAGTTGAGAGGAATAATTCGTCAGTTCCATCAGAATCCATATCTCTAAATACACCCCAACCCACACCAGCTATAGTTTCGCCAGTTACCGTAAATGACACCCCGCCATTATTCAGAACCAGATAATACATGTCATCATCCCAAACAAGAACATCAGTAAAAGCATCACCATTCCAATCACCATAGAACACCCAGTGTCTATCAAATTGAGGCATCGAAGGTAAATCTATATAAACATCTTCATCAAAGGCACCATTACAATTTATATATATACGAAGCGTTGTCTGAGAGTTTCCAAAGTCATCTGTTATCTCAACAAAGCCATCAATATCAGTCCAACCGTCATTATTAAAATCAAACAAACTGGTAGTCCATGACTTAACTTTCGCACCTGGCAGTGGAACCGCGTTTCCAAATGTACCGTTTCCATTATTATACAAAATGTGTATATTACAATTAAGCGCAGCTACCACCAAATCTACATCTCCATCTTTATCAAGATCATCGCAGAAAATGCCTCGGGGCATAAATGAGCCGATTTTCACTTCATAGCAGTAGATCGAAGATGCCAGTAGTAATAGTAGAACTAATAAAGGATTCCTCATGGTTAGCTCCTTGTTTAATGATCATTAGTAGATATCTTTTTATCCATCCTCGCTTTAATCTCAAGTAATTTACTTGAAATCGATGCAATTCAAACACTAATTTTTTTATTTCGATATCAATAAACCGTCAAGTTTTTATTTTTTTCGGTGGGGAAAAAGTTGAGTCCCAAATGTTGGTGTAAATTCCAAAGCTTTGTTTCTCAGGTTATCTAAGGACATTCTATATTCCTCAGTTCTCACAATCTATAATTCTCACTCTCTAAGTAAAGTTATAACGACTATTTGCTTTTTTTCACATTGTTATTATTTGTAAAGATATATTTTAATAAATCTGAGAATATTCTTTATTTTTCAGTTTTCACTATCTATAGTTATCACTCTTTAGGTAAAGTCGTACGACAAATTGTATTTTTTCCACATTGTTATTATTTTTTATATTTCAATAAATAGGGTGAGGTAAGTTATTGACATAAAGCATAAAAATAACGATGATATCTTTAATTCATTTGCAAAGTTTCCTTTAACTTAAAAGAAGATTATATTGTCTTTGTTTAATGAAAATAACGAATTGAAGTATAAATAAGGAGAAAAGATGCGACCTAATCGTCAGGAGCTAATTGAAATGCTATCTTTACAAGTTAAAGATGAAATAGAAGAATTATACAAACAAGCCTATGAAATCAAAAAGCAATATGTAGGGACGAAAGTGTATTTACGAGGATTGATAGAGCTTAGTAATATCTGTACCAGGAATTGTTATTATTGTGGAATAAGAAGGGATAATCATAATTTAGAACGCTACAACATTGACAAAGAGGAGGTATTAAAAGAGGCAAAATGGTGTTATGAACAGCATTATGGGTCTTTAACCATTCAGGCAGGAGAGCGTTCAGATAACCTCTGGATAGATTATATAGAAGAGCTGGTTAAGGAGATAAAGACATTAACAGATGGGAAAATAGGAATCACTCTTTCTCTGGGAGAACAATCCGAGGAAACCTATCGCAGATGGTTTGAGGCTGGAGCTCATCGTTATCTTTTACGCATTGAAACCTCAAATCCCGAATTATATAGAAGTCTTCATCCTGCGGAGAATTCATTTGAAAATAGATTGCAATGTATCCGGAACTTAAAGAAAATTGGTTATCAAGCTGGAAGTGGAGTAATGATAGGATTACCTAATCAAACGGTAGAAGATTTAGCGGATGATATCCTCTTTTTCTATGATGAAGATATTGATATGATAGGAATGGGTCCTTTTATTCCTCATCATCAAACTCCTTTGGCATACTTATTATCAACTTTCAATCCGGAGAAAGCATTGGAACAAGCCTTGAAGATGATAGCTGTCACTCGTATTGCTCTTAAAGATGTAAACATTGCATCAACTACAGCTTTACAAGCTTTACATCCCAAAGGCAGAGAGATGGGACTTCTGGCTGGAGCAAATGTGCTAATGCCTAATATTACGGATACCCGTTTCCGTGATGGATATCAGCTTTATGAAGGAAAACCCGGTCTTAATGAGAATGCTTTAGCCATTAGAAAGGCATTGGAAGAGAGTATTTATTCAATAGGGGAGACCATTGGATATGATGAATGGGGTGACTCACCTCATTTTAGAAGGAAAACATCAGATCAGTCTTAATCTGAACCTATCTTAGATATCTCTTGACGAAAAAATGTGTTATTCTCTTTAGTTTAATAAATTATAAAATACTTAGAAGGAAGAAGCTATGCAGAATATGAATCAAATTATGAAGCAGATGCAGAATATGCAAAAAGAAATGATGAAATCACAGGAAGAGCTGGAAGGTAAGATTTTTGAAGTTACTGCCGGTGGTGGTATGATAAAGTTGGAAATGAATGGAAAGTATGAAGTAAAATCCATAAAAATTAATCCTGAAGCAGTAGATCCTGACGATGTGGAAATGCTGGAAGATCTTATCCTTTCTGCGTTGCAGGAAGCACATAAACAGGTTTCTGAAGCCCTGGATGAAATTATGGGTAAATTAACTGGAGGGATGAAAATTCCCGGTATCTTTTAAATGATTATATCTCCTGCTTTAGAAAAATTAATCCAGGCATTAACCCGTTTTCCTGGTATTGGAAAAAAGACTGCTCAAAGAATGGCTTGGTATCTGGTGAGTCAAGATAAGTCTTTTGGCTTGGAATTAGCTGAAATTATTAAACAAACTGTAGAAAATATCACTACTTGCTCTCTCTGTAATATGCTTTCTGAAAGTGATCCCTGTCCTTTTTGCACTTCTTCCGAAAGGACTGATTCTTTGCTCTGTGTAGTAGAGTCCTCTGCCGATATTCAAATTATTGAAAATATGAATGAATATAAGGGACGCTATTTTGTCCTTGGACACTTACTTTCACCCATAGATGGTTATGGGCCAGAACAAATTCATTCAGCCCAATTTCTCCAAGCTATAGATCATTTTCATCCTCAAGAAGTTATTCTAGCCTTGAAACCTTCACCTGAGGGGGAAGCTACCATTCATTATCTTTGGGAATTATTGAAAGATAAGGATATCAAGGTTACTCGTTTGTCTACGGGACTTCCTTTTGGTGGAGACCTTGAATATAGCAGTATGTTAACTCTTTCTAATGCCTGGAAAAGGCGCTATCCAGTTTAATATGTTTACTGGTATTATTGAAGCTACTTCCCGAGTTATCAAAGCTGTAACCAGTTCTGGATTGAAGGCTATAACCATAGAACTCCCTAAATCATTTAATGATTTAAAACTCGGTTCCAGTATTGCTTGTGATGGTATTTGTTTGACAGTTAGTAAATTAAATCCTAACTCCTTTACTGTGGAAATTATGCAGGAAACAGTGCAAAAAACAACAGCAGGAAATTGGAGATCAGGCACTATCCTGAATCTGGAAAGAGCATTAAAATTGGGAGATCGCTTAGATGGACATCTCGTGCTGGGACACATTGATAGAACTTCAAAACTTTTAGAGAAGAAAATGGTTACAGCTACAACTTATTTTAGATTTTCCCTGGATTCCCGAGACCGTGAACTTATAGTTAAACAGGGCTCCGTTGCTATTAATGGAGTTAGTCTAACGATAGCAGAACTTAATTCCAGTTCATTTACTGTTGCCCTGGTTACATATACATTAGATAACACTAACTTACAATATCTTGCTCCCGGTTCAAGTGTAAATGTGGAGTATGATATTGTAGGTAAATATATCCAAACTCTATATCATAATTCTTATTTTAAACCTAGCTATGAAAAAAATCTTTAGATTAAGTATCATTCTTTTACTGTTGATATTCCTGACTTCTTGTGGAAGCAAGAAAAGTCCAACTGGCGGTCCAGAAGACATAGAAAAGCCGGTTATTATATCATCTTTACCACATCAATATAGCAATATATCTGAAGGACGGATTGAAATTAATTTCTCTAAACCGCTAGATAAAACCTCTATTCCTCATTCAATATATATCTATCCACCGGTGATGAATAAGAAAATCACGGTTGATAAAAACTCTATTATTATACAAATAAATGAAAAACTCCTTCATGATACTAATTATTATGTGATAATTAGCACCAGATTGAAAGACATCCGAGGTAATTCACCGGATGAGAATCAAACTCTGGTCTTTACCAGTGGCAAGCTCAATCAACTTCGTTTATCAGGCACCATAGATTATGAATATACCAGAGACATTTCTTTACCAGTTCAGATGAGTTTACTTTCAGATGATTCTCTCTTAGTTTTATCTCAGGTTGAAAGAGGTTCTTCTTATGCCCTGGAACCACTTAATCCAGCTCATTATATTCTTCGTGCCTATATAGATAAAAACTTGAATGGGCATTATGATTTTACTCAGGAGCCATATTTTGAGCAGCCTGTTAGAGTGGAGCATTCTACTAATCTAAACCTCTTTTTAGCGTATGCTGATACTACCAAACCTAATATTAAACTGGTGACACCGAAGCATAATAGAGAGATTGAAATAACTTTTACTGAAGCGATAAAAGGCTATAATTCAATCAGAATTAATCGTCTGGACAATAAAGAAGAATTGCCAGTCTTGCTTTCTTATCTGGAAGAAGATAAACTTACTGTGCTCACAGCTCCTCAGGAGGCTTTTGCTTATACGATGGAAATATCCGGAGCTGAGGATAGGAAAGGGAATGTAATGCAAGTAATTAACTCGGAATTTCGGGCATCTACGGTTCTGGATACACAACCACCTGAAGTATTATATAGCTCACCTCGCAATGGAATATCTGTCAAATCACGGGAGCCTATTTTGGAAGTTTGTTTTTCTGAAGTTATTCCTCGTTCCTCTATAAAAGTGTCTTTAAAAGCTGCTGAAACAAAAACAGATATTCCTCTTGATATTCTACAATCAGATAGTAGAATCTATCGTTTTAAACCCCAAAAACCTCTTCAAAATTACAGGTCTTATGTTTTGACAGTTTCTGCAACTGATATCAGCGGAAATGGTATGCCTGAAAGTTTTATTCTTAACTTTCTACCACTTATATATCAAGAATAAAGACAATAAAACTTATGAGTTTGACTAAAGTGAGAGCTGTAGCGCCTCTTGTATCCGGTTATGAACTTCTTTTAATCCAAGTATAGAAAATATAGCCGGAAGTTCTGGTCCGTGGTCTTGATGCAATAATGCCAGATAAAGAGGTTTATAAAAAGCTTTCCCTTTTAACCCCAAATCTGAAATACCTTGCTGAACAAGTTGATTTAGTCGTTCAGCATCAACATCTCCTTCCTGAGGAAGGTTTTTTTGAAACCAGAACAGCACTTTCCGAGAATCTTCTTTTTTGAGAAAATCTTGATATTCTATATTAAGTGGCTGGGGACAGAGGAACATTTTAGAATATTGCGCTAGGTCCGATAGTAAAGTGCAACGTTCTCTTGCAGTGGCAACTATCTTAGTAAGTTTATCAAAATCAGGAATAGGAAGATTCTCCTTTTCAAAGTATGGTTTTGACCGTTTCACAATAATATCCAGAGGAAGATTACGAAGATACCAACCATTCATCCAGTTAAGCTTATTTAAGTCAAAGATAGCACCAGATTTATTAACTCTTTCCAGAGTGAATTCCTGACAGAGTTCTTCTAGACTGAATATTTCACGGTCATCAGCACTATGCCATCCGAGTAAAGCAACAAAATTGATAATCGCTTCTTTTAGATATCCTTTTTCCAGATAATCTTCTACAGCTACATCATTCATCCTTTTGCTCAACTTTGTGCGATCTGAATTAAGTATTAAAGGAAGATGCACCCACTGAGGAGGAGTCCAACCAAAACATTCATATAACCAGAGATGTTTTGGCATACTGGAAAGCCACTCTTCTCCCCTTATCACATATGATATATTCATATAATGGTCATCTACCACTGAGGCTAAATGGTAAGTGGGATAACCATCAGATTTAATAATAACCTGGTCATCTGACTGAGCAGAATCCATTTCAACTTCTCCCCGAATAATATCATTGAAGCGAAAAATCCTCGTTTCAGGCATTTTCAATCTCAGAACATAAGGTTCTCCTTTAGCTAATTTAGCCTGAATTTCTGCAGGAGTGAGGCTTAGACAACGACGATCATATTTAACAAATTCACCCTTATTTTGTTGTTCTGCTCTCATTTGAGCTAAAGTCTCAGGGGTGCAAAAACAACAATAAGCAAAACCTGCTTCTAAAAGTTTTTGTGCTTCTTTTCTGTATAAATCCAATCTTTCACTTTGAATATAAGGACCGTAAGATCCTCCAATGACAGGTCCTTCATCAAAAGTTATGTCAAGTTTCTGTAAGGTACGGATAAGATTTTCTACAGCATCGGGAACTATCCTTGTTCTATCAGTATCTTCAATTCTCAAGATGAAGGTTCCCCCTGTGTGACGAGCAAAAAGATAGTTATATAAAGCGGTACGAAGACCTCCTATATGCAGATAACCAGTGGGACTGGGGGCAAAGCGAACACGAACCATAATTTTCTACTCCAAACTTTTTTATTGAACAATATGTTTTAAAACAGAATGATGAATCACTCTATAATGAGGATTGTATAATTTACGATATTCCTTAGAATGTGTTGGTATAATCTGTTTGGTTAAGCAATCTTCTATAATTAATTCTTCTTCAGTGGTAGGGGAAATAATGGATTTTACCAGAAGTATACAATTTTCCCACTTATTAATCCAATCATTCCAATCAATACCATCTTCAAAGCATGATTGTAGTATACAATCTGCAAGAATATTTATCTTATCTTCAAGACCGGTTAAATACTCAGTTGGTATCTTTTTATTTATTAACTTAGAATTTTGTTTTAGGTAATCATCTGGGAAGCTTATTATTGATAATAGATTGAGCCTTATAAATCCTTTGTTTTCACCAATATCTTGATAGGGTATCTCTGTTTTCCACTTCATTGAATTAATTTCTTTATTCATATTCTGGATGATAATTTCACGCTGAGGTTCCAGATGAGAGGGACCATAAAAGGCTTGATAAAGTAATTTGAATACATCAAGGTAATGAGAACGAGGATGCAACTTAATCTCCTGGAGGATAATTTCGCGTATTTCTTCAGAAGTAAAATCTGGTTTAAACATTAACATAGAAAATATTCCCATTTTTTACGATTAACGAAGTCTGCACTTTGTTCCAATCAAATGGTTTCGTGAAATCCGTGTCCATAATGCTTAAATCTGCAATATATCCTTCTTCAATTTTTCCCAGATTGTCTTCTGTATGATTCAACCAGGAGTTATTTTCCGTGTATATCTTTATTGCTTCACAAGGTGTTAACCTTTCATTAGGATTATGATGATGGATAAGAGCATAAAGCGACATCGCAATATTCATATCTGTTATATACCAATCGCTTGAACCGCAAACGGTTATATCATTTTGGGATAAAGTTTTATACCTGTTCATTATCCTGTATCTTTCTCCTAATCTTTCTGCATATAACCCAGAATTTCCACCCCAGAGTAAATCAAATGCTGGTTGCATTACAGCTACTGCTCCACTTTTGGCTATCTCCTGGATTAAACTATCAGGCGTAACTTCACAATGAATCAATTCATCGCGCAATTCTTTAACTTGTTCTCTATCTTGTATTGCATAAGCTGAATTGATTTGATGAATTGCTGCATCACCTATACAATGAACCGCTACCTGCAAATTATGTTTATGAGCTTGAGCAATAAATATCTGCCAGAACTCATCGTTATGATATAAAATCCCGCTGGTAGGTTTATCTTTATAAGGAAGAGTCATTGCTGCAGTATGAGAACCTATAGAACCATCAGCCAGAATGCATCCTCCGATTCTTTTTGCTCCAAGCTCTAAAGCATCTGTTATATTGAAGCTCTGAGGGTAAAGTTCAAAACCTATCGGGAAATCATTAAGATGGTCACGAATGAGTCTATAATGTTGATTACTCATTTGAGCATCACCAATCATAGTATGAACAGTGGTAAATCCTCCTTTTAAAGCTGCTTTAGCAGCATTTTTATATGCTTCTATAATTTCTTCTTCGGAAAGATTATCTTGTAACCAGTTTACTGCTATATCATTATCTTCCGCAATCAGGATTTCATCTGAACTTATAATGCCAGGAATAATACTCCGAGCTTTGGAGTTCAAAATGCAGGAATGACCATCAATTCTACGTAATAGTAAGGGACGATCGGGACATACAGAATCCAGCTCTTTCATCGTAGGAAATCTTTTTTCTGCTATCTTTTCTTCATCAAATCGCCAGGCAAAGATATATTGTTGCTTATCTTTTAAGGCATTATATATATATTCTAAAACCTCTCTTATAGATATGCATTTAGAAAGGTCTATACCAGAGAGATATAAACCTCCAGAAAAACAATGAGTATGTGAATCTATAAAACCGGGATAGACATAAGCTCCATTCAAGTTAATCTTTTCACAATCAGGAGATACTGTATTATCATTAAAGCATAACTTTACTATTCTATCTCTATCTATCAATAAACCTGTTAGTTGTGAATCAAATGAAGTATTATGATAAATATGTGCATTATATATATATTTCATATAATTAACCAGGATTACTTATAGCAATACTTTCAAATATAGATGATAACATACGGTAAAATAGATTAATAGGAAATCCCATCACATTGTAGTAACATCCTGTTATACGCTTAATAAATTGTGAACCGTAGCCTTGAATACCATAAGCACCTGCTTTATCCATAGGTTCATCCGTAGCAATATAAGCATCAATATCAGTATCGGATAAGGGAGAGAATTCTACCAGACTCCGTTCATAATTTGTAACTTGAATTGTTTTCCAGCAAATGCACACACCAGTGTAGACCTTATGAGTTTTGCCTGATAGTAGAGTTAGGAATTCTTTTGCTTGCAGGGCATTTTCTGGTTTGCCTAGAATTTTATTTTCCAGAACCACGATGGTATCAGCGCCTATTACAACAGTTTCACTATCCATTCTGGAAGCAATAGTGGATGCCTTATTTTTCGCATTGCGCATCACCTGTAGATACGGTTTATCACCATTTATGGGTTCTTCAATTTTAGCTGGAATGACCAGAGGTTGCAGTCCTATCATTTTAAACAATTCTAATCTTCTGGGACTACTGGAAGCTAAAACCACTTTTTTATCGTGCAATAAGTTGTGTATCATAGATTATACCTTGTATCCTGGATATCAATATAGCAAAAAAAGTCAATTAAAATCCTTGCAAAGCTAAAAAAATCCTTGCCTGAAAAAGCAGAGTTAGAAATCCTAGCTTTTAGTAAACAAAAAATATTCCAGGAGGAATAAAATGGAACGCGTGTATAACTTCAACGCAGGGCCAGCTGTGCTTCCAGAAGAAGTATTGCTGGAAGCTCAAGCTGATTTATTCAATTACAAAGGTATGGGACTTTCCGTGATGGAAATGAGCCATCGTAGTAAGGAATTTCAAGCCATTATAGACGATGCCTATACTAGAGTGAAACGAATTTATGGCTTGGGTGATGACTATGAGGTCCTTTTTCTGCAGGGCGGAGCAAGTTTACAGTTTCTGATGGTGCCCTTGAATTTTGCAGCAGAAGGGAAAGAAGCAAACTATATTAACACTGGACAATGGTCTAAGAAAGCCATTGCAGAAGCCAAAAAGATTGGTAAGCCAGTTCATATTGCAGCCAGCAGTGAGGACAGAAATTTTGCCTATATTCCCCGAACCTGGCAACTTTCTCAAAATCCTGCTTACCTGCATATTACAACGAACAACACTATTTTTGGTACAGAATGGAAATTTGACCCGGATGTTCCAGAGGACATTCCCTTGATTGCTGATATGTCATCAAACTTTATGAGTAAACCTATTAATATGCAGAAATATTCTCTTGCCTATGCTGGTGCTCAGAAGAATGTGGGACCTGCGGGAACAGTTATCGTTATTGTCAAAAAAAGCCTTTTAGAGAAAGCAATTCCTGGTTTACCTACTATGCTGGATTATAATATCCATGCCAAAAATGGCTCACTTTATAACACTCCTGCCTGTTTCATCATCTATATGATTGGTTTAGTGTTGAAGTGGATTGAGAATTTTGGTGGCTTGGAGAAGATAGCTGAAAACAATAAAGTGAAAGCCGGATACATTTATGATACCATAGATGCATCTAATGGTTTCTATCGTGGTACTGTGGACAAAGAAGACCGTTCTTTAATGAATATCACTTTCCGTCTTCCCAGCGAGGAATTGGAAGAACTTTTCGTTTCCGAAGCCAAGAAGAATGCAATGATAGGATTGAAAGGACATAGAGATGTGGGCGGATGCCGTGCCAGTTGTTATAACAGCTTACCTCTTAAAGCGGCAAAAGCATTAAGCGATTTTATGAAAGAGTTTCAACGGCAACACGGTTGAAAATTATTGTAACCCATAATCAAATAATAAAGAAGGCGGGGGATTCTCTCTCCCGCCTTTCCAATGAGAGGAAATAGATATATGTCTTTACTGGATTTCATAATGCGTGGCGGATTTCTGATGTATGTGCTGGTGGCTATTTCAGTTATTATTATTGCTATCGTAATTGAAAAATACTACCAGATTCATAATGTGAGAAAGAATAATGAAAAACTATCTTTTTATCTGGCTCAACAGGATAAACTGGAAAATATTAGAGCGGTTCTGAGAATACATGGGCAGAACAGTCCTCTTGGTTCTATGCTGGATAAGCTTTATAATGCTGAAACTGATGATATTGATCTCATTCAAGAAAGTATGGAATCTATAGGTAATCGTGAACTGCATAATTTAGAAAAAGGAATGGATTGGCTTTCTACTCTTTCAGCTATTGCTCCTTTAGTCGGATTTTTAGGGACGGTAATTGGTATGGTGCAGGTTTTTATGAATATCCAGGGACAGGGACAAAATACGGTGGACATAAATACATTAGCTGGAGGTATCTGGGTTGCTTTATTAACTACAGTTGGTGGGCTAGTAGTGGGGATACCAGCTATTATCTTCTATAATAATTTAGTGCAAAAATTGGAAGACCTGGCTAAAGATATGCAGCACGAAGTTGTTGAACATGAAATCAAGTATCGTAAAATGATAAAAAAGGCGTAAAATTATGCGATTGGAAATATCAAAAAAGAAAATTAGCAACACCACTCTGGTTTCTATGACGGATGTGATGTTCTTGCTACTTATCTTTATGGTACTGGCATCCAATTTTACCGCTCAAACAGGTTTACCACTAAAACTTCCAGCTTCAGTGTCACAAGAACGTCAAGCACATCAAGTGCTGCAAATTCAATATCTACCTAATAAAATTATTATATTTCAGGGCAAAGAATATAACCTGAAAAACCTTGGTCCTGCATTACAAAAAGAATTCAGAAATAAAGACCAGGTAGTGCGTCTTTCTGCTGATCGTGCTACACCTCTTCAGGATGTGATTACTATAATGGATGTTATTCGGGGTGCTGGCTTTGAAAGAATATTCGTAGGGACCGAACCAATTAAGGAATAGTTTAATGACCTTACCGAGTGGCAAATATAGTCCCTGGATAATTTCAATTCTCTTGCATTGTATCTTGCTACTCATATTTAGTTTTTATATGATTAAACCCCAGGTCACTACTCATTGGTATCAAATAGAACCTTATGACCCTTTAATTCAATGGGAAGAAACTTCTGTAATTAAGGATCAAGCGCGGTCATCTATTAAAGAAGAAGAAGGCTCATCTTTAATGCAAATCAGTAAGAAGGCGATAGCTCCACCAAAAAATGAATTTCCACCTCAAGCTTTAGAGCTAAAAAATATACCTCAGCCTGTACCAGGAGAAGTGATTGAAGCTCCTGAATTATCTACTCAACCAGTTCCTAAGTCAACTCTTCCTATAGTAAATAATCCCTTAGCTTATAGTTTTTTAAAGGAATTGTCTGACGGAGGTAGTAGCAATGGAACGGGGACAGTGAATGTATCATTTGGTAAAGGTAAAGGAAGAGTCCGTTTTGATTTTCCTCAAGATTATCGTCATTCTTTAGGTGCTCCAGGAACCGTTACTGTTCGTTTTAAGGTTGACCAGTATGGTAAACCGATAATGAGTACAGTGGATGCTATTGAACAAAGTGGACCTCGTTATTTTGTGGAAGCAAGAAAAATACTGGAAATGTATCGGGATAAATTCGACATAATTGGTGAGCCACAACCGGGAATTGAGTGTGAACTCACTTTTATTTTCCAATGATAATAGAATTTAAAATACCTGCTTTAATGGGAATATTAAATATCACGGAGGATTCTTTTTCCGATGGGGGGAAGTTTCTAAAGTTAAATGATGCTTTGCATCAAGCAGAAAAACTTATCTCGGAGGGAGTTGATATCCTGGATATAGGAGCTGAATCTACTCGTCCAGGTGCAGAACCTGTTCCCGAAGATATAGAATTGCAAAGAATAATTCCCATACTATCGGAAATTAGAGCTAAATGGCAGGATATAATTATTTCTGTAGATACACGTAAAAGCAGGGTAGCAGATGCGGCTATAAATTTAGGAGCCAATATTATAAATGATATTTCAGCTCTTCGTTTTGATCCTGAAATGGCTGATGTGTTATCAGCTCATCCTCAAGTAAAAGTTATACTGATGCATATGCAAGGAGAACCTCAAAATATGCAGGTAAATCCGCATTATGATGACCTTTTTGGTGAGATTAATGCTTTCTTTGAGGAACGGATTACTTATGCGGAAAAAAAAGGAATCTCCTATGACCATATCTATCTTGACCCGGGTATAGGTTTTGGAAAGACAGCAGAGCACAATTTTCAATTACTGGCACATCTGGAAGAATTTCATAGACATCAGCTTCCACTGGTTGTAGGTGTCTCCAGAAAGCGTTTTATAGCTTACCTGGATAATTCTTCCGTAGAGGAAAGATGGGGAGGAACTTTAGCTGCTGGATTGGTAGCGGCATTAAAAGGAGTAGATATACTGAGAGTGCATAATGTGCAAGCTCATCATCAATTCTTTCAAGTGCTAAAAGCAATAAATGAGGTTAGTGAATGGAAATCTTGATACCTAAATTCGCTGATATTGTAGATATCTTCATTATAACTTTTCTGATTTATCAAATACTCTTAGTTCTAAGACGTAGTGGAGGCTGGCAAATCCTCGTTGCAGTCCTGGCTATAATTGTGTTAGCCACTATTGCCACAGCGTTAAATCTTCGTATGGTTTCTTCACTTCTCAATTCTATCAGTAGATACTGGGCTCTGGCTTTAATAATTCTTTTCCAACCTGAAATACGAACTCTTTTAAGTAAAATCAATCTTTCCCGGGAATTGAACCTGAGTCTTAGAAAGAGAGAAACAAACTATGTATATATGCCCCTAATTGATGCTATTTCATCTCTTTCTTTTCGTAAAATTGGTGCACTCATTGTTATTGAAAATCGCCGGAAACTTACAGAGTATATCAATAATGGTGAGATAATTGATGCAGCTCTTTCTTTAAGACTGGTTTTAACTATTTTCAATCCGAAATCTCCCTTACATGATGGAGCTATCATTATTAGAGGGGACCGTATTATTGCAGCAAAAGTGGTGCTTCCTCTTTCTAAAAACCCTGAATATATAAAGCATTTTGGCACACGTCATCTCGCCGGCATAGGAATCACTGAGGTTTCCGATGCTATTGCCATTATTGTTTCTGAACAGACCAGTCAGATATCCGTTGCTCAAAATGGAGAGATTAAAGTTAATGTAGCATATGAAGAATTGCTTCAGATTCTTATGGATGCGACTTCCTGATGATATAGAAAGTTATAATGATGTCTCAACCTTTACTAATCGGAATTACAGGTAATATCGGAAGCGGGAAAACTGCCTTCTGTAAGCTTTTGGAAGAGCAGGGATTGAAAGTTATATACGCTGATGATATTGCACAACAAAAATTAAATGAGCCAGATGCATTGAGGATGTTGATAAAAAGGTGGGGGAAAGGTATAATAAAAAATGGTAAACCGCAAAGAGATAAAATTGCTGAAATTGTATTCAATAATAAATCCGAGCTTGATTTTCTAAACAGTATTGTACATCCTAAGACTCTTTCTGCTTTGCAACAGATAGTGGATAATAGCTCCGATAAATACTTATTTTTTGAGATACCCTTACTCTTTGAAGCAGGATTAGAACAGTGTTTTGATTACATTATACTTGTTCGTGCACCTCGTGAAATACGCATAAACAGATTGTTACAAAAAGGTAAAGAAACAAGACAACAGATAGAAGCACGGATCAATGCCCAGATAGATGACCAGGATAAAATTCCACTCTGTGATTTAGTTATAGATAATTCAGGCGATCTGAATGAATTAAAAAATCAGCTAGATTCCCTTCTTACAAAACTCAAAGAAATTAAGCCTAAAGAAAAAATACCCTTCTCTTCCTGATATATATTTTTAATGGTCTAGTGAAAGCAATGTAGTTGCTAATTGGAGAGTAAATAGTCGATGATTTTCTTTCTTCTAACAGAGTTTATTCCCTGGTAGGCTTTGATTTTAAACTTGAGAGCACTGTTAACTCCTTCCAGGGAGTTAGTTGTGTTGGGGATATGAAGTTCCAGGTATTTCTGGAAGGTGAACAAATAGGGAAGATTTGACTTTATACTACGAATAGCGCTTCTAAGCTTCTTGTGAGTATAGAACCATTTTCCGGGATTGGAGTAGGTCTTTTCCTTCAAGAATTGATTCCATTTCAACATCCACACCTCTAACAACATAGAAAACACTTCTTCCCAGGATGAAGTAAAGTTATCTACAATCTTTTGCAATTCAATCCCGGCTTGCAGTTTCGGGCTACCGGTTAGGTATCGGGTGATAATCTATTTCTGATGAAACTGGCACATTTGGATAGGAATGCAGGGAAACGCAGAAAACAAACCTTTTGTACCGTCGCAGACGATACCAGAGATAGAACATCCTTGAGAAATAATATGTTCTATTCCCTGCCGATATGCATCTACAGTCTCGTTTTTTACCTATTGCCAATGGAAATTGATCCTCCGGTTAGGGTCCCTGAAGATGATGACTCCCAAACCTCTCCCAAAGTAGGTTGTATCCATTACCACTACGGATTGTGAAGGATAAACTATATCCTTTGTTTTTTAATAGTTATTCAAGTATTTTTCCATAGTCGGATGACTGACTGAATGCTGCTGGCAGAGTTCATAGATAGTTTGTTATGATCTATATAGTCCTGCCAAATCTTTCTACTGATGTTAGTTTTGTGGTCTCTTCTTTTGTTGTTGAAGATGTGGGTACATTTTAAACACTTGTATCGTTGCAATCCTCTGAAACACCCGTTTTTCACTCTCCTGGAATGGCATTTGGAGTATCGTTTTTTATTCACTTTTATCCTCCAAAATAAAAATGTGCATTTAACTCTATGTCATTCTTATGGATACCCCACTTTTTAGCAACTACATTTATTGCAATAAACCAAAATTTTCAATTTGACAAACCGATAAAACTCTGTTATTATATAGTTGAGATTTAATATCTACCGAGAAAAAGATTTTCTGATATTTAAAGAAGAAAAGTAAAAATATTTCTTATCTAAATTGCGGAGTATATAGTAAAAGAGCAAGATAAATAATGAAAAAGTTTTTAAAGAAAATAATAAATTTTTTGGGATTAAATTACAGTTTAGCAGGAATGCTGGTAATGGTCATTCTGGTAGGGATGGGAGAGAAGATGGCAGAACGCTTTCTTCCTCTTTACTTAATTGCAATGGGTGGAACTCCTATTGTTATTGGTCTTTTAAACGGTTTGGATAATCTTTTAAGTGCTCTTTATTCTTATCCTGGTGGATGGTTAGCGGAAAAATTGGGATATAAAAAAGCTTTAACTATCTTTAATCTGATGGCTATCTTCGGATATCTGATAGTGGTTTTATTCCCTACCTGGCAAGCAGTATTGATCGGCGCTATCTTTTTTATTTCCTGGACTGCTATATCTTTGCCTGCAACTATGAGTTTAATTTCTTCAGTTGTACCTGCTAATCGGCGTTCTATGGGTGTTTCCTTGAATTCTATCGTTAAACGAATTCCTATGGCTTTGGGTCCTATTATGGGTGGTGCACTCATTATGAAATTTGGAAGAATCCAGGGTGTTCGCTATTCCTTTATAGTTGCAATAATTTTAGCCATCGTAGCCCTCTTTGTACAGCAGAAGTTTATCGTTGAAACTCCGATAGTGAAAAAGGTAAAACAAGAAAAAAAGTCCAGACGCTTCTCTAAAAATCTTACTAATTTGCTGATATCTGATATCTTAGTGCGTTTTTGTGAACAAATTCCATACGCTTTCGTGGTCGTTTGGGTTGTAGAGAATAATCACTTAAGCGAGATGCAATTTGGAATTTTAACTGCCATAGAAATGGCTACAGCAATGCTTATATATATTCCAATTGCCTATCTTGCTGATAGAAGTACACGCAAACCTTATGTAGCTATCACTTTTTTCAATTTCACAATTTTTCCTATTGTCTTGCTTTTCAGTAAAACCTTTCCAGCTTTAATTTTCGCTTTTATTATCAGGGGTCTGAAAGAGTTTGGAGAACCCACGCGAAAAGCTCTTATTATGGACCTGGCACCTGAAGATTCTAAAGCCTGGACTTTTGGCACTTATTATTTCATCAGAGATGTCATTGTATCCGTTGCAGCTTTTGCTGGTGCTTTTCTCTGGAAGGTAAGCCCTGCCCTAAATTTTCTCATAGCAGCAGGTTTTGGTTTAATTGGGACTCTCTATTTTATCTTTAATGTACACTCCACTCCTGTTGTCCAGACAGCTATGAATCCAGAACAAAGCTAACATTAAGATTTATATAAACCTACAAAACTCAGTTTTATTTCCCTAATCTAGCATTATAAAAATAATATAATAACAAATATCTACCATAATTGATTCCATTATTCAAATAGATAATTATAAATAAAGCTAAAAATTCCATTTTGAATTAACAATATGTTTATTTAATCATCTTATTATGAATGAGTTAGGGAAATATCAAATTGCAAAACTCGTACTTGACTGTCTCTTAACACTTTATAAGCTAAAGAGACAAGAGAGAGTCAAGGAATATTCCAGATTGATTAAAGGATGGAAAAAATTTATAATATTTGAATTTATGTATATTAATATGAATATATTAAGAGAAGAATGATTTTTTACCATATGTTATATGAATTATAAAGTGCTTTCTTAAAAAGATGAAGTATCTAAGTAATAACTTCTGATTATCAATATCCAATACAGGAATCAGCCCTGTCCTTTGTTGGGTGAGAGCATATATAAATTGGAATCTTTCCTATCTGATTGACTGAGTTACAAAGACCATTTTTGAATTAAACCTATGAATATATTAGATAAATCTGTTAAAGACGATAAACTAAAAAATCTTGACTTGGGGAAAATGTCTAAAAAAATGAAGGTATGAAAAAGATAATTCATATTGATATGGATGCCTATTATGCTTCCATAGAAATCAGGGAAAATCCTTCCCTTAAAGGTAAATGTGTAATCGTTGGTGGATTACCTGATAGTCGTGGTGTGGTAGCAACCTGTTCATATGAAGCGAGAAAGTATGGTATTCATAGTGGTATGAGTTCCTATCAAGCCTGGAAACTGTGTCCTCAGGCAGTTTTTGTCCCCGGTCATTTCAAGCTTTATAAGGAAGTCTCAGAACAAATCAGGTCTATTTTTCATCACTATACCGATTTAGTTGAACCTATGTCCCTGGATGAAGCTTATCTGGATGTAACTGAAAATAAGCTAAATGAACCAGATGCAGTTAAAATTGCTCAATTGATAAAACAGGATATCTGGGATACAACTCATCTAACCTGTTCAGCTGGTGTTTCCTATAACAAATTTCTGGCAAAAATTGCATCCGAACTTAGAAAACCTGATGGTCTAAGTGTTATTACTTTAGACAATACTCAAGAAATCCTTTTTTCGCTTCCCATAGAGAAAATTTATGGTATAGGAAAGGTGACTGCAGCCCGAATGAAAAAAATGGGAATAATAAACGGAGAAGATTTATATAATCAGAATTTAAGTTTTTTAATCAGCAATTTTGGTAAGGCTGGAGTTTATTATTATCAGGTTGTCCGGGGAATTGATGATAGAGAAGTGATTACAGAATTTGAACCTAAAAGTGTGAGCTGTGAAAATACTTTTGATAGAGACCTTGATGATGTAAATGAAATTTTAACAGAACTGAAACACTTAATTGAGCGTCTGATTAATCGTCTTGCGCTGAAAGGAATAACTGGAAAGAATATATTTATCAAAATCAAATATGATAACTTTGAAGTCATAACTCGTTCCTGTCCTCTACCGGAACCCACAGCTGACCGAGCTATTCTTTATGAATATGCAGAAAAACTCTTTCTTGCTAATTGGGATCATTATCGTAAGATAAGATTATTAGGTGTTGGTGTAGGTAAACTTGAATCAGAAAAATCAGAAAAGGCAGAGCAACTGGAGATTCTTATATAATATTCTTTTATTTTAAGGCTTTAGCAGGTCGTGAAGATTTTTGCCACCAATTACTAAAAACAATCAAAGCCAGACCAATTAATGTGGCTGGATAAATGTGCTCTTTCAAGATAAAGAAGATAAAGACCAGAGATAAAAAAGGAGTTAAAAAGATAAGATTTGCCGTAGAAGCAGTGCTTGAACTATATTCCAGAGCTTTTTGCCAGAGAAGAAAGGTTAAACCCATTTCAAAAATTCCCACATAAATTCCGCCCAGAATGCCAAAAGTTAGGTTTGATCCAGAAATAAATAAACCATTATAATTCAATTTCCCTATCGTTAAAGCATAGAAAAAAGTTGCCAGAGTGCCAATTAAGAAATTTCCTAAAAGCTTTTGAATAGCAGAAAGACTATCTTTCATATTTAAAATCCAATAGAAAGCCCAAACTACAGATGTAGAAACAGCTAAAAGAGAACCCAGGGGGTCATCAAACTGAAATTCCCAGAATCTTCCTTGAGTTGAGACCAGCAGAACACCAAAGAAACTAATAAAAAGAGCGATAATATCTTTAATCCTGAGTTTTTGCTTTAAGAATAGAGCGGAAAGGAAGGATAGTACTATAGCCCAGGTGTAATTTAGCACTTGAGCTTCCTGAGCTCTAAGACGATGATAAGCTTCAAAAAGCATCAGATAATAGATAAATGGGTTCAAAAGTCCAGATAGAATTCTTATCTTCCAATTAAAAGAAGGATACTTTTTCTTTGATTTTTTAATATTTACCAGAAAAATAATAGCCAAAAATATAGTAGCACAGAAAGAGGAGATTAAAAGCAGACCCAGCGGAGTTAAATGTTTCAGACTTAATTTAAAAGCCGTAGAAACAGTTGACCACGCAAGAATAGCTGCGAAAGCATAGTAAATTGCTTTTTGAGATATTTTATCCATAAGATTAAAAAAGCCTGCCCTTCTAAGGGGCAGGCTGTAGATTTATCAAGAGAGTTTATTGCATCTGTTTCAGGATATTGGTATATTCAGTTTCCAGAGTTTTGTTTTTCATTTTTTGAGCAGCTAAAATAACGAATTGAACTGGTATCTTATTGGTTTCGTCATATTTATGCCATTTCTGTGCATAATTAGCCAGTTCATCCCATCTTTCCATAGAATTCAAGAGGATAACGATGTTTTCATAATAGATATTATCTTCTTTAATATCAAGCAGTTGTTTGAGATAATTCAGGGCTGATTCATTGTCCTTCAATTTTACCGAAATATCATAAGCTGTAGCTAAAGCATCGGCGTTTCGTGGTTCTATGATCAGAGCGAGCTGAATATTGTTTTTAGCTTTATCATATTGCTCAGTGGCATAATAACAATCAGTTAATATGAGTAAATTTTTAATATTTGTGGGGTCTTTTTCTTTCACTTTCTCAAAGAGAGGAATAGCTTTTTCAAAGTCTTGTTTATTATAGTAATAGGCTCCAAGATTCATTATTACTTCAATATTTTCTGGATTACGTTCATATAATTTGGAAAGAATTTCACCTGCTTTGTCTATATCTTTAAGTTCATTTTGATAGATGTTGACCAGCATATTCAATGGCTTTAATTCCGTTGTATCCATTTCTGCACTTTGTTCAAAGATTTTAATTGCCTGTTGAGTGTTACCTGCATTTAATTCCTCTATGCCTTTATTATAAACACGAGTCCAGGCACTGAGTTTCCTTTTCTTCATATCGCGGATAGCAGCTAATTCCTCTTCCGTTGGCTTTTCATATTTTTCCATAATCTTGATAGCTTTGTCGTAATATTCGTAAGCCATTTTGTTGTATTCTAAGGACTTATCAGGATTCTGTTCTCCATAATATAGATAGATATCTGCCACACGCCTTAAAGCTAAAGCATGATCAGGATTATCCTGTAATACACGATTATAATATTTGAGAGCTTCATCAACATTTTGTTGAGAATAGTAGACATTAGCCGTTTTTAAATCCACATTAGCTTGTGGACTAAGTTTATGTCTGTTAGTCGCACAACCGGTTAAGAACAGTAAAACAGCTAAGGTAAGAAGAAAGATTCGTTTCATTTAAATGACTCCTTTTCTTAAATATGCACTTTAAGAAATACATTAATATTAGATAAGGTGTTAAGTCAAGGATTTTTCCATTAAGATGGGAGAGAATGTTTTTGAATAAGTAAGGTATTATATTGTTTTTAAATGAAATTGAGAAATGTAAAAAAAGTGGATAAAAAATCTTGACCAAAACGGGGTTTATAAATAAAAAGTTAAAAATAAACCTTTAATCCGAGCCAGTGAGCCGGAAAGGAGTTAGAAAATGGAATCAACACCCCAATTCATTGGTAGAAGTCTTTATGACTTAGATGACTATTCTGCCGACGAAATTATGTATATCCTGGAAGCTGCTAAGGGGATGAAAGAGATAAACCTCCGGGAATACAAAAAAATCCCTACTCTTCGTGGGAAAACTGTATGTACTCTATTTGTAGAAGATAGCACACGCACCCGAATGAGTTTTGAACTTGCTGCCAGTAGATTAAGTGCAGATGTAGTTAGTTTTCAGGCTACAGTTTCTTCCTTAAGAAAAGGAGAAAGTCTTCAGGATACGGTTAATACTCTTAATGCTATGGGAATAGACCTCTATTGCATTCGTCATAGCAGTCCTGGAAGTCCTCAATTGGTGCATAAGTATTCAGGAAAGCCGGTAATCAATGGAGGAGATGGAAGACATGCTCACCCCACACAAGCTTTACTGGATATCTTTTCTATCTGGGAACGCCTGGGTAATCTGAATGGAATTAAAATCACTATTGTAGGCGATATCCTGAATAGTAGAGTAGTTCGTTCTGATTTAATAGGAATGACTAAACTGGGAATGGAAGTAACGGTCTGTGGACCACGCACACTTATGCCTGCAAATATGGAACAGATTTATGGTTGCAAGGTAGAATATGACTTAGCCGAAGCTCTAAAAGATGCCGATATCGTTATGGGTTTAAGAATGCAACTGGAAAGGATGACGGAGGGTCTTTTCCCCAGTCTGGAAGAATATAGCCGTCATTATGTTCTTTCTAAAGAAACGATTAAATTTGCTAAGAAAGATGCTTTAATTATGCATCCCGGTCCTATGAATAGAGGAATAGAAATTTTACCTGAGATAGCTGATAGTGAACAAAGTATCATTGTGGAACAGGTAGCAAATGGGGTAGCAGTTAGAATGGCACTTATGTTTCTTATTCTTGGTGGTAAGCTATAAAGGAGGGGAAAATGACTACACTTATAAAAAATGGAATCGCCTATATCAATAACCGTTTTTCTCGCAGGGATATTTTGCTTAAAAATGGTAAGATTCAAAGGATTGCTCAAACAATTAATGTGGAAAAAGTAGAACAAATTATAGATGCAAGTGGTAAATATGTTTTTCCTGGTTTTGTTGATATTCATACTCATTTAAGAGATCCTGGACAAACTTATAAAGAAGATATTGCATCTGGTACTCGTGCTGCTGCTCATGGAGGTTTTACCACTCTCTGTACTATGCCTAATACAGAACCAGTAGTGGATAACATAGCTTCTGTAGATTATGTTCAGCGTAGAGCAAAAGATTTGGGCTCAGCAAAGGTTTATGTTATCGGAGCTATCACTAAAAAAAGTGAAGGACTGGAAATAAGCGAAATGGCAACTATGAAATCAGGAGGTATAGTTGCTGTTTCCGATGATGGAAATTGTGTTCAAAATGCCAAACTTATGCTAAATTGTATGCGTTATGCTACAAATTTTGGATTACCTCTGATAATTCATGCCGAAGATTATAATTTAAGCGGAAATGGACAGATAAATGCAGGGAAAGTTGCTACCAAACTTGGTCTAAGTGGAATCTCTCCTCTGGCAGAAGAAGTTATCGTTGCCCGCGATATTATGTTAGCTGAAAATTGTGGAGCAAAATTACATATAGCACATATTAGTACTGCCCGTTCCCTGGAACTGGTTAGAGAAGCAAAAGAAAGAGGAGTTAAGGTAACTTGTGAAGTGACTCCTCATCATCTTTTACTAACTGAGGAAGCCTGTCTAAATTTTGATACTAACACCAAGATGAAACCTCCCCTTAGAACCGAAAAAGACCGTCAAGCCTGTGTTAAAGCATTAAAAGAAGGAATTATAGATTGTATTGCAACTGACCATGCACCTCATGCAGATTTTGAAAAAGCCAGAGAATTTGACCAGGCACCCTTTGGAATAATTGGTTTAGAGACTGCCTTCCCTGTGCTTTATCACTATTTAGTTAAACCAGGTTATCTATCTTTGGAAAGGTTAGTTGAGGCTTTAACTTCAGCACCGGTTAAAATTCTAAATCTTCCTGAAAGTGCCTTAAAAACTGGAAATCCTGCTGATTTAACTATCATTGACCTGGGGGCTGAAACTATCTTTACTCCTGAATCTATCCTTTCTAAAAGTAAAAATACACCCTGGCTTAATCAAACAGTTTCCAGTAAGGTATTATATACTTTCCTGGAAGGAAGACAAACCTGGAAGGCTGAGTAGTGCAATATAAAATCTTACCTTTAGAAAAAATAGAAAAGATTAGAACCAACTACATCCAGATAACTATTAAGGATGAAGATTTGGCTTCTCAATGTAATCCAGGTAATTTCTTCCAGATAAAAGCTGATATAACTTCACAAAGCTGGCGTCTTTTTAAACCTATCAGTGTTTACGATATAGAAGAAGAAAGTATCTCCTTTCTCATTAAGGTCATAGGTGGAGGAACCAGAGCTTTAGCTGCTCTAAAAACAGGCGATAAATTGAAGATTTATGGACCTCTGGGAAATGCCTTTCCTTTAAGGCAAGATAGCAAAATACTTATGGTAAGTGGAGGAACAGGTTATCCACCTTTAGCTTTTTTGAAAAAAAGGCTTGATTCTTCCAATAATATTCTTTTTTTGCATGGTGGAGCTTCAAAAGATGATGTTTTTCCCTGTGACTGTTCTTATACCATAGATGGAAGCTTTGGAAATAAGGGAATAGTGACAAAAGATATAGCTGATTTGTTGAAAAAAGAATCTTTTGATTGTATATATAGCTGTGGACCTGTTAATATGCTAAAAACTCTGGCTCAAATAGTTGCTCCCATTCCACATTATGTCTCTATGGAAGCATATATGGCTTGTGGAGTTGGCGTTTGTTATGGTTGTGTTATTCCAACCAATGAAGGTTATCTAAGAGTCTGTTATGATGGACCTATCTTTGAAGCAGAAAAAATACTCTGGAAAGAATTATGAGTGAACTTTCCACTTCTCTGGGCAAAATCAATCTTCAAAGTCCTATTTTAAATGCTTCAGGGACTTTTGGAACTGAATACTTTAACTTTTTTCAGCAGGGAATTCTGGGTGCTTATGTAACCAAAACAATTACCTTGAAACCAAAAATAGGAAATCCACCTCCCAGACTTTATGAAACTGAAGCAGGATTACTAAATGCTATCGGTCTGCAGAATCCAGGATTAAAATCCTTCCTCAATAATGATTTATTTGATTTGAGAGAATATCTTAAAATCCCTTTGATAGTGAGCTTTTCAGGAGCTACTCAAGAAGAGTTTATTAGAATGCTGGAAGGACTGGAACTACATTGTGGAATCTATGGCTATGAAATTAATATCTCCTGTCCCAATGTGGAAAATGAAGGAATTGCTTTTGGGACCAATCCTGATATTGTTTTTAATCTGGTTGAAAAACTGGCAAGGTTAACTGATAGGGAATTGATTGTAAAGCTCAGCCCTAATGTTACTGATATTGCCTTAATTGCTCAAGCGGCAGAAGCAGGAGGAGCAACTTCCATTTCTTTAATCAATACCCTTTATGGAATGGCAATAAATTGGGAAACAGGCAAATCAAGATTATCCATTCCAGTATGTGGTTACAGTGGAATAGGGATTAAACCTGTGGCTCTTGCTTTAACTTATCAAACTGCCAGAGCAGTAAAAATTCCAGTTATCGCTATGGGTGGAATTCATTCCTGGCAGGATGCTCTGGAATTCTTTTATGCCGGTGCTTCTGCTATTGCTATTGGCACGGCTAATTTCAGTAATCCTTTAACCATTCCTGAAGTTTATCAGGGACTTCTGAATTTTTTAACACAACGAAACCTGAATTTGAAAGATATTATTGGTAAAGTAAATTGAAACTTCAGAAGTATATATAATAAGCAAGCATAATAATAATAACTCCATATAGGGTGAAAATCTTTTTGAACTTGACAAATAACCCGAATCTTTTACATTATATATTGTTATGTGCTCTTTTACAAGTTTATAGGGGGGTGATTAGGTTTCGACAGGGAATCAGGGTGTGAGTGATGCATGCCGGAGATGCTGTCCACTCCGTTACCAAGCAGCAAACAAAATTAACTGCAAACTACAATTACGCATTAGCAGCATAGGCTGCTACGTTTAACCCGTCCGAACCGACGGGATGGGATTAAGCGTCGGAACAGTTCGGTTGCACTGGCACGAATGCCCATAAGTGCCAGTTAAGATTATGGGCTTGGTCATAGCAGGTCTGATCGTCTTGCACTGCTATGACAACACTTAAAGACGACTAAGCATGTAGATTCGCTCATAGTCGGTTCTTTGGACGCGGGTTCGATTCCCGCCACCTCCACCAATAAATTGATATATCTAAACTAAAAGAGAATTTCTAAAGCAAAAATAGTAAATCAATCTGTGTAGGAGTAATCATATATTTATTATTCATTTTATAATCATTGCTATTTGAGATTATTTCTTCTACTTATTCTTTCCACATCAGAAAATCCAGATAATAGATACAGTTTAAATTTACTCTATATTCCTTTTATATCGCCATTCTATTATTTAACTCTTTTTCTATCTTAAATGCATAGATAATGTGTAGCTGATAGGGAGGTTATGTCCCATTTCGGACATAAGCTGGACATCAGTTGGACATAAGCTGGACATCAGCTCAAGATAAATTGACGAAATAGTAGAAACTTTTTAAAAGGAGAAAAACCAGAAAAAGCCCAATCGTACTAAAAAAGCTGAAGCTCTATTCTTTTGCTTATATAGGAGAGTTAATATAGAATGGGAAAAAAATAAAATGGAGCGGGCAACGGGACTTGAACCCGCGACCCTCAGCTTGGGAAGCTAATGCTCTACCAACTGAGCTATGCCCGCTAATAAAAAAAAATTTGATTAGGAAAATTAACTGCTAATCTATAATGAGAATATAATGGGATATCACCAATAACTATTTGTATAATTAGGGTACATTAACTACATTACCTCCTAAAATATCTGCATCTATAATGTATCCAGCTTGCATTGTAACATTTTCTCCTTTAATAAATACGCCTAATATACATAAAAATAATGATACTCCTATTGATATTGCGGTTCTTGATTCACCCTTTAAGGTCTTACTTGCTATTATGGGGAGTTTAGAACCATCAATAGCATCAACGGTAGTTAGAGAAATAGCTAAAGATGCAGGTTTACCTAACAATCCATTTTGAGTAACTTGTTCAATTCTCCCATAAGCTCTTGCTCCAGCTGGTACTATTATTTTTCCATCCTGATATACAGGATGTACTACAACAAACTCTACTGGGTCACCTTGATTTGCAGTTTCCGCATCAATAGTTTGAGCCAACGATAATTGAACTCTTGTTGGGCGAACGACAACATTTTCAGCTACGATGGGAAGAAAAAGGTTTAGAAAAACAATCGTAAGCAGAAATAAGGCGATGTACCTACAATTTTTAGGCATAAGAACCTCCTATGGTCTTATTTTATTAGAGAAATTTTCCATTTCTCTTTTATTATATTTGGAAACAGCTTGTAAACTTCCATATATAGATCCCAGATAAAATCCTGTTCCTATTACAGAAAAGAAAACACCTGAACCGGTATTTCCTCGTTTAAAATTATCCATAATAGTATAGCCAAATAAAGAATTAACCACTAAGGTTGCAAGTGCAGTTTGTGGCATTTTACAATATAAATACCCAGCTCCTGGTAAGATTGCTTGAAAAAATACTGCTTTTCCACTTTTCTTGAATTTTAGAGGTAAAGATTCATCCATTATTGCTTGAATGTCAAGAGCTCTTGATTTTGGATAGTCCGTACTAATTTGATTTAATGTTTCTTCTGCTTCGTTATATTTTCCCAGATTTATTAAATTAACTGCTTTATAAATTAGCAAAGAGTCTTGTTTTTCTTTAGGTAAAGCCTGAATAAATTTATCAATCAATTTATTAGACTCATAGTAATATTTAATGTCAGTTAAAAGAAATGTATGTAATTTTATGGCGTCCCAGTTTATTTCCTGGTCTTCAAGCTTTTCATAAGTCTTTGCCGCTTCAATAAATTTATGGGACTTCGCATAACATTCTGCTATCCCAAATAAGGCTCTGGTAGTGTCTTCTTTACTTCCATTATACATACTACGATAATATTCACCAATAGCTAAATCATACAATTTTTCACTTTTTAAAAAGTCGGCATAGGCAAAATTATTAGTAACTTCTCCATTTAAAGAGATAAAAAACAGTAAAATAAATAAAATAGCAAAAACTCTTAAATTCATGGTATATCCAGGAAATATATTTCATCATCCACAATTACTTTTATGTAATATTGTAAATCGTGACCACAACGATTTAATCTATCAACTGTGTAAAATATGCCCCTTAATCCATATTTTTCTAATGCCTCTAATCCATAATTAGAACAGGAAGGATACATAGGACAATTTTGTTGTTTGACCGGTGAGATAGCTTTCTGATAAAATTCTACCATATATTCTATGATGGTTGTGGGATTATCTAATTTTATGCCTTTATTTTTCTCTAAGGTAGAGGGTATAGAAATATTAGTTATATTATTTTTTGCAGATATAGCAGATAAAGTAATTAAAATAAAAAACAATATAACTCCTATACTTTTTCTCATCTAACTAATCTTTATCTCCATTATGAAATATCTATTTAATATTCTATTTTTGTATTGTCAGCTTAAAAACAAATTCAATATTCTCATGCAAATAAAAAAGTCAAGTAAATTTTAAGATTTTTTAGTTACTTTATATATAACCTAGTTAATCAAAATCTAAGTATTTATTCCCATTCAATAGTAGCTGGTGGTTTTGAACTGAGGTCATAGACCACTCTATTGATGCCTTTAACCTCATTTATAATGCGATTCGCTACATACTTCAAAAAGTTCCAAGGGAATTCAGTAGCTTCTGCTGTCATCCCATCCTGAGAATTCACTGCTCTGAGCGCACAGACATTTTCATAGGTTCTTTCATCTCCCATCACTCCAACACTTTGAATAGGGAGGAGGATAGCAAAAGCTTGCCAGGTCTGATTGTATAGGTTCCAATTATGCAATTCCTGAATAAAGATTTCATCTATTAACTGCAATTTTTGCACTTTTTCTTTATCAACTGCACCTATAATCCGAACAGCTAAACCAGGTCCCGGAAATGGATGTCTATTTATGAGACTTTCAGGTAAGCCTAATTCTTTTCCTACAGCTCTAACTTCATCTTTAAAGAGTTCTCGTAATGGCTCTATCAGTTTTAGCCCCATTTTTTCCGGTAAACCGCCAACATTATGGTGGCTTTTGATTTTTGCGGAAGGACCACGGAAAGAAACACTTTCAATGACATCGGGATAAAGTGTCCCCTGGGCTAAAAATCCTACATTCTCATATTTTGCCGCTTCTTTCTCAAATACTTCAATGAAAGTGGAACCGATAATTTTCCGCTTCATTTCAGGATCAGAAACTCCAGCTAACCGAGAAAGAAAAAGTTCTGAGGCATCTACAAAGTTAATCTTAAAGTTTTCTATAGCAGAAAAAGCTTCTTGCACGCGCTCTGCTTCTTTATAACGCATACAACCATTATCAACAAAGACTGGAATAAGATTATCTCCTATGGATTTATACAAGAGTGCTGCTGTTACCGAAGAATCCACACCTCCAGAAATCCCTAAAATTACCTTTTGATTGCCTACCTGCTCTCTAATCCTTTTTATGGATTCCTCAATAAAATTACTCGGCGTCCAATTCGCTGAACATTTTGCCACCTTAAGAACAAAATTCTGCAAGATGGTCTTGCCATTTGGAGTATGCACAACTTCAGGATGGAATTGCAATCCGAAAATAGGAAGATTTTTATGAGCTATAACTGCATAAGGTGCACTGGAAGTTGAAGCTAAAACGATAAACTCTGGTGGAAGTTCTGAAATAGTGTCTCCGTGACTCATCCATACCTTTTCCTCCAGAGCTAAACCTTCCAGCAAAGGATGTGATTTTTTTATCTGAAGAATAGCCTGTCCATATTCTCTTTTAGTCTGATTTTGGATTTTTCCTCCAAAATGAGAAACAATGAGTTGCATCCCATAGCAGATACCTAATATGGGAAGATTCATTTCCCAAATAGAAGAATCTGGTTGAGGTGCATCTTCTTGATTTGTACTGAAAGGACTGCCAGAAAGAATTATTGCCTTAGGATTGATTTGGTTTATCCTTGTTTCCGTCAAATGATAAGGATGAATCTCACAATAGACATTGAAAGAACGTATCACCTTTCCTATGAGTTGAGTATATTGGGAACCAAAATCAAGAATTAAAACGGTATCGTAATGCATCAAGTTAACTCACAAAAGGATTGTTCTTCTTTTCCATACCTATTGAAGTGCGAGGTCCATGTCCTGGAAAAACTATCACATCATCAGGTAAGACGAAAAGTTTATTTTTTATAGAATTGATAATCTGCTGATGATTTCCACCTTGCAAATCAGTTCTTCCTATACTCTGTTCAAAAAGGGTATCTCCGCTTATTAAAAATTTATCTGCCAGAAGACAAATACCACCAGGAGTATGTCCAGGAGTATGAATCACTTTCACAGGATACTTTCCCAGACTCAATTCCATACCATCTTCTAAAAGCACATCAGGTGGAGCACTGGATACAGGATTTCCCACATATAAACTTAAATTCATTGCGCTATTAACCAGCATTGGAGCATCAGCAGAATGAATCATAAGTGGAACAGAAAGATGATTCTTGAACCAGCTATTGCCACCTATATGGTCCATATGTCCGTGCGTGTTAATTATATATTTAACCTTTAACTTCAGCTCTTCTATCCTTTTTAATAAGTCAGGAGAAGGAGCAGCCGGATCTACCAATATAGCTTCTCGAGAATCTTCATCCCATAATAGCCAGGTATTAGTTTCAAAATCAGGTAATAGAATATAACCTTCAATCTTTAACATCAGGAATCCTTTATGAGGTAATTAGATATGACCTGAGGATATTTTCAGGACATTTTTCAACTTTTATCTCTTGATTGAACTTTTTGTCAACTCCATATTTAATATATGCGGGCGAACTTGCTTTATGACTGTAAAAAAGAACAATAGAAGCAGCGAGCTTAAGAACCTCTTCAGAAGGCTCTTGAACTGTTAGTAACCCCAAAGGTCCTTCTACATCTCTAATCTTTAGATATAAACCAGGATAGTTCTCACTTTCAATTCCTGCATTATCAGCAGCATCTCTTCCTACAATCAATTTAATCTCATCTGTTAATCTAAAATGCCTACCCCAGCGTAGAAGTTTTACATTAGGCAGGATATCCTGATTATGTATCATCAAATCTCTTAATCGCAGAGAATAATTATGATCGGTAAGAAGACAGCCTCCTGCAGGTTGAAGATGAGATATTCCAAATTGCTCTGCAAGCTGTAGCTGACGCGAACGTCCTCTTCCTGAAATATCCAGCATTTGCTCTTTATTTACCCATCCTTCTCTTATGGGCTTTGTATCAGGAAGTAATTTTTGAGATAAAGGACGGATAACTAAATCTCCTGCTCCACTCATTTTATCTACTGCTTTAAGAGAATCCAGATTTTGGGACATAGGTCGTTGTCCCAGCACTTCTCCAGTAATAATAAAATCTGCTCCCAATTCCGGTAACATCAATGCTGCTTCTTGAATCATCAACGAATGACAATCTATACAAGGATTAAGATTTTTCCCATAACCTCTTTTGGGATGACGCAACATCTCTAAATGCTTCTCAGAAATATCTCTAACCTCCAATTTAAGTCCATTTTCTTCTGCCACTTTTAATGCTTTTTCGGGAAATATATAAGCAGCTGAAAAAAAGACTGGAATAACCTCAAAACCGAGCTTTTGCATCCAAAAAACTGCTAAAACACTATCCAGTCCCCCAGAAAACAGTGCTATAGCACGCTGCGGCATAAATTCTACTTTATTTGCTATTGATATCCTCCTGAATCAAATCCATAAATTTTAAAGGAGAGCGATGAGCTTGCCATTCATTTTGACCCTTACCATTTGCATTCCACCAGTAATAATTATTACTAACTCCCACAATTAAAACTTTGTTATCGTGTTTTCTCTGATAGCCAATAGCATTAATCCCAAAGTAGAAATTCTCAATCGGAGTTTGATTTTGCCATTCCGTTTTCACCAGGGTATAAGTATTAATATGACCATCAATTTGACGAATGTATTCACAATGCTGACTACTACCCTCCCATCCAGCATCTATTACATTAAAATCAGGATTTTCGGCAATAGACCAGAGTGGAGAATAATTATAGTCTTGAGAAAAAGAGGGCCAGGGATCAACCACTATATTTTTAGGCAGAAAGTTTATACTGCCAGTATAGGTTTTGTTATTAGCTAAGTTTGTTATTTTGTATGAAATAGGCTGATCCGTGCTTAAATTTATAGTCGCACCTCTATAAATTTTACCATCTGTATAGGATTCTATAGTATTAAATACAATATCAGTTGTTCCAATTTTCAACGAAGCATCTGAAACATTTCCTTTAGCAGTCATCCATATATCTGCTGCAACCATATTTTTGCTTTGAGCAGTATAATCCAGATCAAACCAGACCACATAATTATAATCCCATATATGTGAGGATATACCATATTCTTCAAAATTGGGAGTGGTAGGAGTTTCTTCTTTGGAACAGGATAATCCTCCTAAAATCAAAAAGGTTAAAAGTAACATTAGCGGAATATAAAGATAATGTCTCATTTTTTGATCCTCCTTTAGCATTAACAACTTTATATAGAAAGAGTATTTGTATTTTAAAGAATAACAAATGATATTTATGATTTAATAGGACAAATTAGACATAAAATATGTATTCTTCTGGAGCTAAATGGGGGACTTGAACCCCCGACCTGCTGATTACGAATCAGCTGCTCTACCAACTGAGCTAATTTAGCTTAAAGAAGATATACCTTTTATTTGTATAAAAGTATCAGAATTCGTAAAAGCATTTTCCGTCAAGAAGGATTTGAAGATTCATACTAAGGTTTATTTATCTACACGAAAAGAAAATTATGGTTAGTAAAGGAAATAGTTGTCCCTTGAACAATTAAGGAAGCAGGATTGATTTTGCTGAAGAATAAAAACTTATAAAAAGAGAAAAAATATTTAAGAAGTGAGGAACCAGAAGAGGGTATTTAGTCGTTTTCTGGTGCATGTAAAGTATCTTATGGATATACCTGAATACGAAATCTGGAGAGCGGAACACCATCATCCCGAATATCTTATCACCGCCAGAGATTATAAAACTTTAGCTATCTATTTTGCCTATAGTAATAAGAAATCATCTACTGCTACGGCTATCTTTATTGACTATTTGCTTGTCTCTTAATACCACTCATTATGGTTGACAATTAAATCCCTCTTAGGCAAAAGAAAATAAAAGAGAGATACTTTTGGCATTTACCAACTTCCCAAAATGCATTTTCCCCTTGACAACATATAGCTAAATAAATAATAAATTCCTTTATAGAAAATAGAGTTATAAAAAACTAATAATAAAAATTAAAAGAAGAAAGGAGGTAAATAATGAATATGAGTAGGTTTCTTCAAAGTAAGCAAGTGAACTTAGTCAATTTTCTTAGCATATCAAAAATTTTAAAATCCAAAGCGAGGCGTTTATTATGAAAAAGACATTTCTTATCGTTTTATTATTACTCAGCTGTGTTTTTATCTTTGCTCAATTAAATCCTTGGCTCTGGGCAACGAAAGCTGGAGGAATGGGTGGCGATTTGTGTCAGGGTATTGCGGTAGATGCTAGTGGAAATAGCTATGTTACCGGTGGTTTTGAAGGTACTGCTATCTTCGGTTCCACTACTTTAGAAAGTGGTGGATCTCAAGACATTTTTGTCGCCAAGCTGGACAACCGTGGAAACTGGCTCTGGGCAAAGAAAGCTGGAGGAACAGATTCCGATTATGGCTATGGTATCGCGGTAGATGCCAGCGGCAATAGCTATGTTACCGGTTATTTTTACAGTGCTACAGCCACTTTCGGTTCTACTACTTTAACAAATAACGGATTTGCCAACATTTTTATCGCCAAGCTGGACAGCAGTGGAAACTGGCTCTGGGCAAAGAATGCTGGGTATAGTGGTTGCGGCACTAGTGGCAATGGTATTGCGGTAGATGCCAGTGGCAATATCTATGTTACCGGTGATTTTTCTGGTTCTGCTACTTTCGGTTCTATTACTTTAACCAGTAACGGAGATAGCGACATTTTTATCGCCAAGCTGGACAGCAGTGGGAACTGGCTCTGGGCAAAGAATGCTGGAGGGACGGATTACGATTATGGTCAAGGTATTGCGGTAGATGCCAGTGGCAATAGCTATGTTACCGGTTATTTTGAAAGTACTACTGCCACCTTCGGTTCTACTACTTTAACAAGTAGCGGATTTTCCGACATTTTTGTCGCCAAGCTGGACAGCAGTGGAAACTGGCTCTGGATAAAGAATGCTGGGGGAACTGATTACTATGAGGGCTGTGGTATTGCGGTAGATACCAGTGGAAATAGCTACGTTATCGGTTGGTTTGAAGGTTCTGCTACTTTCGGTTCTGCTACTTTAACCAGTAACGGAGATGATGACATTTTTGTCACCAAGTTGGACAGCAGTGGCAACTGGCTCTGGGCAAAAAAAGCTGGAGGAACAGATTACTATGAGGGCTGTGGTATTGCGGTTGATGCCAGTGGCAATAGCTATATTACCGGTTTTTTTTCTGATTCTGCTACTTTCGGTTCAACTACTTTAACAAGTAACGGATATTGCGATATTTTTATCGCCAAGCTGGACAGCAGTGGCAACTGGCTCTGGGCACAAAATGCTGGAGGTACAGGTTCCGATTGGGGCCATGGTATTGCGGTAGATGCCATTGGTAATAGCTATGTTACCGGTTATTTTTTCAGTACTGCTGCTACCTTCGGGAATATCACTATTTATGGCTCAGGTACTGTCTATAATACTGACATCTTTGTTGTCAAAGTTCATATTCCTTATTAGCCAGCGGGTGTATCTATAGTAGAAGAAACTTATGGTATTCCAGTTACTGTATCCGGTGGAGATGCAGATAGAGGTACTCTGGATAATTTTCCATCTGTTCCCGATCAGAATACTACCTACAAAAAGTTCAATTTTATCTTAGATAACAGTATTCCAGACTGGACAATAACTATGCAAACCAGTGATACCTATGGTGCTTATTATCAGAATAATAGATGGAATGTAGTTAATGGCAATGGAACTGAGATTGTCTTTAATATCAATCTCAATGGCAGCAAAGGAGCTGTGGAGGTACCCATTATTTTAGGTAATGAATAACCTTTACCTGTGGAGCTTTCCTCTTTTACTGCTTATGTTAATTCACAGAATAAAATAAATATCAAGTTAGCTAAAAGAATAACCCCCAGTAGAAGTACCGGGGTTTTTTTATAAAGGTTAATCCAATTGTAACTTTAATGAATTAATGAGGCAAGGATGGATGAAAAAGGGGGTTGTCCTCATCAAATTTATCGTTATCTGTTCCAAAATTGAGAGGATATTATCCGATATTAGAAAGAAGCTATTTTATAACCTAATAAGGAGCAATTATACATTCTTAACATTCTCACATCCGGTGCAACAACATTACATATACTTTCTGATGTAAAAAATGAGAGGAATTTAGTAATTGACCCTATTAATGAGTTCTAATTTATCTAATCACAGTTTTTCTTATGGTGTCTATAGGTTTTAGAATATCCGCAGAACTATTAATACTGATGCTAATCCCAATACCAATAGTTATTTTAGGTAATTTCAGCTGATTAGGAATCAGCTACTATACCAACTGAGCAAATTTAGCGTGAAGAAGACATATCTTTAATGTATTTATAAAGCTATCAAAACTTATAAAAGTACTTTCCATCAAGGGTAATTTGAAAATTCAGAATAAGTTTTATTTCTTTACACGAAAAGAAAAAATATTTCTTGACAATTAAAAGAATATTTTTTAAAGAATAAATTAGCTTTAGAATTTGCTTTTTTAAATTTTGTTATGTAGCCAGCTTAACTCTGGAAAAAGCCCGGAGAAGAGTTATTGAACAAGAATAATTATTAAAAGCGACGGTGACTAAATAAAAAGCTGGTATTCATTTTAAATTTAAAGGGTAGGTGAAAAATTATGAAAAAGGCTTTTTTACTTATCGCATTGATGCTTTTTGCTACTTTTATTTTTGCTACAATTGAAGAATATTATAGCTTCAATTATTACACTGAAACCTATACTTCTATCAGTGGGACACCTGTTCCAAATATTTCTCAAAGTATGATATCGGACATCATTTCATTGCCATTTCCTTTTCCTTATGGAGCTTATGCATATGATGAAATTGAGATATCACCTAAGGGATGGATAGGATTGGGAGATTCTTTTGTTGATGTCTTACACTCAGATGACATTTATAATAATGAGCCATTATTAGCTCCATTTTGGTTTAACTGGAATATTGATTCTACTTCAGATATTCAATATCTCATAGAGGGTAACAGTCCAAATCGGATTGTCACTATTCAATATGATTTAGTATATTCTGGGATTTATTCCTATACATTACATTTCCAGGTTAGACTTTATGAGAAAGGGAAAATTCAGTTTGTCTATGGAAATTCTTCCATCTCTCCTTCTGCTTATATTTCTGCTTCTATTGGAATCTCTATGCTCCCAGGAGCAGAAGGGTGGTTTTATAGCATTAATCCAGGTAATCCACCAACATTTTCAAGTTCTGAGATTTATTCTAATATTAATACTGCACCTGTAAATGGAACAATATATGAATTTGTTCCCGTGATAGCATATTCCAATGATTTATCTATTCTTGGAATTAAGGGAACCACAACCCCTACTCAAAGAGTAAATACTGAATATGTGATATATGTACATAATTCAGGCTCTGTTACTCAAAATAATTATCAAATCCAGCTTTTAGGAGAGGATAATATTGTATTAGCTTCAATAGACGGTTTAGCTATTAATTCACTGGAAACTTTAACTGTTACATTTAATTGGGTCCCTAATTTTACAGGGTCTTATGTTATTTACGCTAAAGTTGTGTTGGGAGAAGATGAAAATCTTAATAATAATCAAAGTCCCCCTCTTGAAATTATAATCTACCCAGAAGGGACAGTTTTTAGAACCATTGGAAATAAACAAAGATACGGGATAATGCCCTTTTCAACTAATAATCATTATACATTATTTGAAACTGTATTGCTTTCTGAGGAAATAAATTGTTGGGGAGAGATTTCTGGCATTCAATTCTATAGCAACTTTGCCAATTCTTTAACCTCTGTAGCTACAAAAGTGTGGATAGGTGAGACTACTAATTTAATCAATTCTTGGATTCCTTCTGGCAATTTAATTAAAGTTTTTGATAGCACCTTAACTTATCTCCAGGGACAACATGTGGTTCAAATTGATTTTACCACTCCTTATTTGTATAGAGGTAATAATTTAGTGATAATGATTGAATCCAACAATCAGAATCCTTATAATTCTTTAGGATACTTCCTTGTTCAAATTGGCAATTTGGATCATCGCACCTTAATGGTCTCAGGCTTTAATGAGTTTAACACAAATCATCCTCCTTCCTCTGTTCCTATATCAACCTTTCCAGTTGTAACATTACAATTTATAACTGAAGGATTTGGACCTCTCTTGGGTAGAGTTCATAACTTAAACGATATTCCAATACCTGGAGCTCTCATAACATTTTCAGATAATAATTATATCACTATGACAAATTCTGTGGGTACCTTCTTAATTCCTTATATAATGGAAGGCACTTATCAAGTGACTGTCTCAAAAAATGGCTATTATACCTTAAACAAAAATATAACTATAGGAGCTCATCAAGCTTTAGTAGCTAATTTTGTTTTAATTCCTGTTATGCATGTTAATATTAGCGGAAGAGTAGTTATTTATGAAGAAGAGACAACAGGATTACCGGGAGCAAGTATAAATTTGAGAGGATATGCAGAGTATAATACGATAACCGACAATAATGGCTATTTCACTATAAATAATGTTTTATCTGATCGAACCTATGATATATTTATTCGCTATAATAACTATCCAGTTTATGCTGGACAAATTGTAGTAGGTCATACTAATCTTAATATAGTAATATATGTTCCTTTACCACCAAGAGAGCTTCAAGCAGAAGAACAGGAAAATAATTCTGGGGTAAATCTTACCTGGTTACCACCTCTTTTTGCAAAAAATAGTGGAGGGATTAATTCTAAAATTGAGAATAAAAACGAAAGAATATTGACTGGTTATAAAATCTGGCGTTTTCTGGAGGAAGATGAGAATAATTCGGATAATTGGACTCTTTTGACACCAAACCCAATCATTGAGACAAATTGGCAGGATTATGATTGGAACACATTACCCAATGGTATCTATAAATGGGCAGTAAAAGCTATATATACTGATGTCCAATCTTGCGCAGCAATCTCCAATTTTTTAGCTAAAGGTATTCAAATAGGGATTATTTCTGGACATGTTGTCCAACAACAATGGGAATTTACAAATGCAACTATTACCTGTGGAATATACTCTACTATTACCGATGCATCTGGGTATTATAGTATGATTGTTCCCAGTGGAATTTATAATGTAACTGCTTCTGCTCCTCATCATATGAGTCAGACAATTTCTAATGTTAATATATTAACTAATCACACCACTGAATTAAATTTTTATCTTGTTTATTGTATAGGAATGATAACGGAAAGTTTTGAAATTTTTGAAGATTTTACTTCCGATTTTTATGTTGAAGATGAACATTATCTTATTGATTTTATTTATAATATAGATTTGGATCAGAATCCTACCTGCACTATTGAAAATGTGACCTGGCTTAATGCAGGTTCTCCCCAACCTTATATAATATTTAATCCCTCTGCCACTATTCCGCCCCTACAAGGAGCAGAACCTTATGATGGATTTAAGGAACTTGCTTGTTTTGGAAGTGTCAATGGAGTTAATGATGATTTGTTAGTTTTTACAACCGGTTGGGATTTCCCACCAGTTGGAATTCAATTCTGGGCTCGTTCATATTCACCAGATAATCTCGCAAGATTTAAAATCGGATTTTGTTTTTCAAATAATCTATCAGATTATGATTTTTTAGATAATGAAAATTACATTGAAGTTCCCTATGAATGGACCTGTTATTACTTTACTTTTCAGGACTTATATTGTGTCATACAATGTGTTTCAGAAAATGGGGCTATTCTTTTCTTAGACGATTTTAATATAGGTGTAGTTCCAGTAGATGATCCTATTGCTCCTCCTTCTGCATCAGAAATTTTAGGTAATTATCCCAATCCCTTCAATCCTGAAACTACTATCCGTTATAGTGTTAAAGAAACCTCATCCGTGGTCCTGGAAATTTATAATCAGAAAGGACAGTATATAACTACCTTAGTAAATAAGACTAAAACACCAGGTAATTATAGTGTTATTTGGAATGGAAAAGATTATAATAATAGATCTGTATCCAGTGGAATATATTTTTATCGTCTGAAAGCTGGGAAGAATATAAGTACAAGAAAAATGATTCTAATGAAATAAATTGAATATATCTATATCATAATTTACTTTAAATAGATAGATGTAATTCTTTACATTATAGAGATAAGATTATGAGATTTATAGCTCTCCCTTAGCTTTCTCCTGACTCTTTCTTAGCAAAAGAGTCAAGAAAGAGTCAAGGGAGAGAGAAGAAGGTCTTGGGAAATATAATCCTATAAAACTAAGGTTCTGTAAAATCTTAAAAAGAAGGTGGTAATCTGGATAAACATTTTTAAGGCATTCCCACAAAAAAGTGAGGTTGATAAGTTATAACTTACTGTTGTATAGATAAAT